>Ga0315913_1000245_pt1 | contig 42108 bp, 18 predicted proteins | sample MpolsnodulesMG_FD_207736 | JGI IMG/M metagenome (GOLD analysis project Ga0315913, IMG submission 207736) | Medicago polymorpha root nodule microbial communities from Los Angeles, California, United States - small nodules | ecosystem: Host-associated > Plants > Roots > Nodule | place: USA...
AAACGACACAGCTAACTTAATTGAGATTTATAATAGATCTAAGAGGCTTTTTGAATGGTCCATGACTTGGTCTTTTAAGGTAAATAAGCTTTTAAAAAAGCCTAGGCATTCTCTGTTTAAGAATAAAGTCTGGCCAGACCCGGCCTGACATATTCCCATCCCTACCGGTGCCCCAGAGCACTGTTCAAGAAGTCAAATATAGTAATATTTGCATAAATGCTTAAATAATGACAAAAAAGTGTAATATTTGCAATTAAAGTTGTGTAATCAATACATTAAATGTTTTTTCTTTTGGCTTAAAATTTCATCTTTTGGATTCCTTAACTAGTGTCGGGGGCATCGGTTAGCATTACCCTTGAAATAAAACATGAACTTTTTTTTTACGTACGTTCTATTGGATACATTAAAGAAAGAGCAATGATACACAGACATACTTAGGTGTTATACACTCTTGTATCTCTACATAGAAATGCAACATGTGGTATTTCTCTCTCTCTCTCATGTGTATTATGTCATGTTTTGGTTGGTTGTGAAAAGAGTGGTATGTGTGTGGAAAAATGGTGTCTATGTATCTTTATTGTAAAGAAATGAACATAGAAGCAGAATTCACATAAGATTCTGATTTCTTTCTATTGATATATCAATTAAACAGTACACTGGCTATCCAAGTGATCGACAGGGAGAATTGTGGACTAAGCTATTTCTACAAAAACAGTAAAATATTAAAAGGGATAAAAGAAGAGCACAACTACAAGTAATTGAGGCCATGACTAAGAATACCAAAGGGAGAAGAGACTCTCTCTTTACACTTTTTCTTCCGATCATTGGCACCCTTTTATAGAAGATAAAAGAGGATATTTTCTTCTTATCTTTTCAAAAACATGTTATTCACATTAATTGAGAATATGGTGGCGGAAAGGTTCTATGAATGTTACAAGAATTGAGATTTGAGATTCGAAGCTTAAAGACCATCGGCATCTCGAGGTATCAAGGAAAAATCAGGGGGTTTTGATGACTGATGAGTAAGCAATAACCACAACCAGTAGTTTTAAAATTCACAACCCCCTTTTTTTATTTATTTTTAAAATACTACTAAATTGTAAATTGGGGTGGAGCTAGGGGTGGAAATGGCCAAGGCCAGGCCGGGCTTTGTAAGACCTAAGCCTGACCTATTTAAAATATTATAGGCTTGAGGCCTGAGCCTGACCTGTTACCCGTCATAGACTTATTTTCAAGGCTTAGCCTGACCTTTTTAAAGGCTTGATGAAGCCTGAAAACCTATTTAAAAGCCTATTTTACACTAAGGCCTAACAACATCTACAAGTCTACTACTAAATAGGCCAAAACTTATGAAGACCTAAAACCCACAAATATGACTTATACTAAATAACAAATACTTACGAATGGCTAATCACACCAATACACCTGCTAATAAATAACCAGATTATATGAAAGCTTGAGTTTATAAAAAAAGCATCAACATTATCAATAATGAAAAATATATTATATATAAAAGGTTTAATAGGCCGGCCCAACAGATTTAATATGTTTTTTTTTAAGCTTTAGCTTAACCTATTTAAGTAAATAGGCTTTATGAAAAGCTTGAACCTGACCTTTTTATTAAATGAGCTGGGCCGAGGTAGGCTTTAAATATGCTAGGCCGTAGGCCCCTGTCGAACGGCCTGACCTGTTCCCACCCCTAGGTGGAGCACATTAACATGTCGTGGTCTTTTTTTCACCAAAGTGGCTTACGCCTTTTGAAAATGCTAACTTTTGGGTGACCGGTTGCCTGGTTGGAAACTCTCCCCAATCTTCGGCATCCTTACAGGTCCAACCACAAAGTTTGACATAAAATATGAACACAGACAAAAAAGATAAAGGAACACAAAGTTTGACACAAAACATGTACATCCGTAATTTTATAATGGTTAAATATTTAAAACAAATAAGTTTTTATGAAAAAGTTGTGTAATAATTACTTGATCAAAAGTAAATCTTATATTTTCAAACCAAAATTTTTATTTGTAGATTTCTTAATCATTGTCGTGAGGGCACTAGTTAGCAAGACCCTTTTATAATTAATAGTGAAGAAGCACTGATATCTTAAACTTAAAACAAGGGTCATGGCACATGTTGTGTAAAAAGCAAATATTTATTGTGTAAAATTAAATTTCAATTTTTTCAACAAATAATTTATTTATTATAATTATTTAGTTTTTTAATTGTAAAATTGGTTAAATTCCTTTTGTTTATCTTTGCTTGCCTGTTAGAGGGGAACCACATTGTTTATCCTTGTGGAGTTTGTTGATCGAAAAGATTCGTAAGAAAATATCAGGTTGAAAAAGTAAAAAGCAATCCATGGATGGTCGGTTTGCGCTCTTTTATCGTCCCTCTAGGCTCCAACAAACAATAGATTTTTTTATATAGAATCTTTGTCTTGATTTTTTTGGGTGTATTAGAAGAGGTGGTAGAAACTTTAGAAAGGTTTTGGTGTGGTGGAAGGATTTATGTGCAATCGGGGATAGGATAGGGTGGAGGGAGGTGGTGAGATTTGGTTTAAAGAAGGGGTGAAGTGGACTAAAGGTGACGGAGATAAGATAATATTTCTTGTTGGTGTGATCCTTGGTTGGTTGGAGGGTGTTTATTGACTCGATTTAGGTGTTTGCTTGATCTGTGATGATAAACATGTAATTGTAGCAAATATGAGGAGGTACGCGTGGAGAGTAGACGGACAAGAGTTAAGTTAGAGAAAACATCTTTTTGTATAGGATAAGGTTCAATTAGAACAATGTATTACTTTGTTAGATAATATTTTTAGAGAAATGATATGTGAACATCTCATTTGTACAACCAACAACTTATTGACTATTTTTAAATATTTTTTGCTTGATTTTGATTTACGTACTCTTCACAATGTTATATAATGTTATATTAGTTATCCGATTTTGGTTGTACACATAGCTTAACTCATATTTTTATGCATGTCAAAGTTGCTGATGAATGAGTTTAATAATAACTTAAAGAAGACTCATATGACAGGTGGATTTACCTCCTTATATTATTTATTTAAGTGACAGGTGGATTTGTCTTTGGTATATCTTCCACTATGTAGTAGGAAGCCAAAGACAATGACTAGTTTTGGCTCAAAAACTCTGACCAGCGACTAGAGTTTTGTTTTACTACACCAAATTTGGTGACAAAATGAGTTTGTACTTTTGCTCTTACTTTGACTTTTCAAGTTGCATTCTAGCCAGGTAACATTAAAAACCGTGACACACGACACATTCATTCACAAACACAAATGGTTCAGGAAACTGACAGGAAATCCCTTCTTAGAACAACAAGACCATGTACTATGGTTATAATTTTAATTTTTAATCATCTTATGACATTGTTGCTACATTAAATAATATAAAGATAAAAACCTTTGTTATTAGTAATATTAATCAAAACCGCGTTTTTGTACTATCCTTTGACATTTGGTTACCAATTTCTCATTCATTTCTACCAATAAAATCATCATCACACAACTCAAATTGCATTTTCATTCTTTCTTCCTTCTCTTACCATTTTTTCCCCTCAAAAGTTCATTTTCTCTCTCTTTCATCCTCTTAATTCAGCTCAAATCGATATAAATTTTTATTCTTTTCTTATTTGTGTCACAAATTTTTTCCATTAAGTTTCCCAAGGTGCTTGATTTTAGGATTTTCATTGGATCAAACAAAGTCATTAATCAATGGTTTTGAAGGTTTTTTCCTTTTTGATTCCACTTGTGTTATGCTCTATTGCTGTGGAAGCCATTAATCACAATCACAATAGTCTCAAGAAGAATGGATCTTCTCTTGCTGCAATAAAGTTTCCTCAACATCCAAGTTTCAATGTTGTTTCTTCTTCTGAAGACACTGATTGCAGTTTCTCAAATTCAGACAAATTTGAAACTACCGTGAAATCAGATGAAGAAAGTGATGATAAAGTTCAAAAGGGTGATGATTTTTCAGCTGAAAATCCACACAACCAATCTGTGAAGTTTCATTTGAAACATATATCAATGAACAAAGAAATTGAGCCAAAAAAATCTGTGATTGATTACACAATAAGGGATTTGACAAGAATTCAAACTCTTCATACAAGGGTCATTGAAAAGAAGAATCAAAACACAATTTCAAGGCTGCAAAAATCAACAAAGAAACAATCAAATTCAAAGCAATCCTACAAGGCAGCAGTTGCTCCGGTTGCGGCGGCTTCGCCGGAATATTCAAGTCAGCTTGTGGCAACTTTGGAATCAGGTGTGAGTCTTGGCTCTGGTGAGTATTTCATGGATGTGTTTATAGGTACACCACCTAAGCATTATTCTTTGATACTTGATACTGGTAGTGATCTTAATTGGATTCAATGTGTTCCTTGCATTGCTTGTTTTGAACAAAGTGGACCATATTATGATCCTAAAGAATCTAGTTCTTTTGAGAATATAACATGTCATGATCCTAGGTGTAAATTAGTTTCATCACCAGATCCACCTAAGCCTTGTAAAGATGAGAATCAAACCTGTCCTTATTTCTATTGGTATGGTGATAGTTCCAATACAACTGGTGATTTTGCTTTGGAAACTTTTACTGTTAATCTTACAAGTCCTAATGGAAAATCAGAACTCAAACATGTGGAAAATGTTATGTTTGGTTGTGGTCATTGGAATAGAGGACTATTTCATGGTGCTGCTGGTTTGTTAGGATTAGGAAGAGGACCATTATCATTTGCTTCTCAGCTTCAATCTATCTATGGTCATTCCTTTTCATATTGTCTTGTGGATAGAAATAGTGACACAAGTGTCAGTAGCAAGTTGATTTTTGGTGAGGATAAAGAACTTCTTAGTCATCCTAATTTGAATTTCACTTCTTTTGTTGGTGGTGAGGAGAATTCTGTTGATACATTTTACTATGTTGGGATAAAATCTATTATGGTTGATGGTGAGGTGTTGAAGATACCAGAAGAAACTTGGCATTTGTCAAAAGAAGGTGGAGGTGGTACAATAATTGATTCTGGAACAACTTTAACTTATTTTGCTGAACCTGCTTATGAGATTATTAAAGAGGCTTTCATGAAAAAGATTAAGGGTTATGAACTAGTTGAGGGTTTTCCACCTCTTAAGCCATGTTATAATGTGTCAGGAATTGAAAAAATGGAGCTACCTGATTTTGGGATATTATTTTCTGATGGAGCAATGTGGGATTTTCCTGTGGAGAATTACTTTATACAGATTGAGCCTGATGTTGTTTGTTTGGCTATTTTAGGGACTCCTAAGTCTGCACTTTCAATTATTGGGAACTATCAGCAGCAGAATTTTCATATACTTTATGATATGAAGAAATCTAGACTTGGTTATGCACCAATGAAGTGTGCTGATGTTTAACATTTTTTCAGGTTCAAACTTTGGACCGTCCAATATTAATTGGACGGCCATCGATGTGCCGACTACATGCAATCCAAATGCATTTGAAAGGTGTATACTGTATATTCTCATAATTGTAAACATGGTGATTCAGAGGGTAGATTTTTGGTTTTTCATTAGATGGAAAGTTATATATACATAGAAAAGAAATAAGTTTAGGTTATATTTTTCAAATGATAATAGAATTTAGCCTTCAGAAAATTTCTGAAAGTCTGAAATTGGGTTATGACCAAACAGAAGCTTGTTTTGTATACATTTTAACAGATTCAATTGAGTTTATTGTTTATTCAATTACTGTGTATGCTTTTCTGTTATCTCTTTGCTGCAACATATTACTTTCTCATATGAACATTTTGTACATTTTTTATTTCACTTTGAAAATACTCAACTTTTGATTTTGATTAAATAAATTATCAAATAGTATAGTTGTTTCCTAGAGGTCGCATCAATGTATTATTCAATGGTCTTTTTCTGTTAGGCTCCTCAAACTTTTTGAATATAAAAGTAACAAATGCATGCCACCAAGGAATTGGTCAACTGAATTGTAAGGAGTTCATGTACCATACATTTTGCCATCTATGTCTATTGGCTTATGGAATTTTACATTTGACAGTTTTCTAACCTGATTAGTGATAATCCTTTTTGTTTACTTGTTTTGTATGACTTTTATCTTTTGATGGATTGATATGTTTGCCAAAACATATATTAAAATGCAGTTTACCAACTACACCATTAATTAATTTCGTATGAGTGTGAATTATGAAAGCTAAGTTTTCCATTCAATTGGTCTTGTGTGTATAAGCTGGAAAACCTTTATTTGACTAATAGCATATGCATATTTTCCTCTTTCAAAGTCCATTCAAACTTAGGCATGTTGAAGCAGAAATTATATTTTATTTGAGACCCATGTTTCACCTTGTGAATGTTGACTTCCAGTTAAGTGAGCCATCAATTAGGTGAACATATATATTTCTTTTTTGCTGCCATGTGTTACTCCTAAACGTGTTTTTACAAATTTGTAAAAGAGAAGTTTTCTAACATTTTATAAAGAATACTTGTTAAAAAAACATTTTATAAAGAATAAAATAAAATGAAATGCAGTGACTAACTATGTATTTCAAAACAAAAAAAAAAAAACTATATAGTTCATATTTGGTCTGGAAAAAAGAAAACTATATAGTTCATATCTCGAAAATAACTATATAGTCTATAATAAAGATTAAAATATCCTATCAAAATAAAATATGAAATTATAATAGTAGTTGTAAAAAATTAATTCTTGATTTAATTTTACTAAACAATCCATAGTCAAAATGCTCATTACAAACAATGAATAGTTTCTCATGATACTTAGGTCTAGAATGATCAAATAATTTATTTACTTAAGTCTAGAATGATCAAATAATTTATTATTTGTAAACTAGTTTCTTAAAAAAACAAAAAAAAAAAACAGTTTCTTAAAAATTGTACTATGAGCTTCTTCTCTCTAACGGAAGACTACGGGGTTGGGGTTTCTTAGAAACAGTTTCTGATGTTGTTTGCTTTTTGGATTGAACAAGCATCACATTGTCACCAAGAATGAATTTAGCTCCACGTCCCTCAACCCACAAGGGGAAAACAAGCAAGGGGGTTCACTTTGTGAGGAACCTCGTAGATAGATATGATGAGAAGTGTACTATGTTATAACTCAAATCATTTGAACTGCCCATTCACATTCACATGCGGGTCAATTATCTTGTTTGTCTTTGCTTCAATTTTTTCGAATTTTTATTTTACTTTTTTGGTAAGAAGTTTAGTGACTATAAATTCACTTTATAAGATGAATAGGTTGAAAATCTGAAGTTCCAACTGTATGTTATACTCACAGAGACTTTTCTCGAGTTTTTATACATGTTTGTGATTGATAATCACTAAATTATTTTTTAAAATGAAATTATTTATCTCTCGTAACAAAAAGAACTATTTATCTATTTATTAACATAAATTTGTAAGTTTTTTAAAGAGTTAAACATGTTTTTAATCATTATAAAATTACAAATCTTTCAAGTTTAATCCCCACCTTTTATAAAAAAAATGGATGTTAAGCCCCTATTTTGTATGAACATTTTTCTTTAGACCCCAATATCTTCAAGGCTCTATAAATACACATATGATAATTATCTACTAGATGTATGTTTGACAAAAAAATATACATCTCATAGATAACTATCTGATGTGTATTTATGGAGTTTTTCTATCCCCACCTTAGCCCCCCCCCACCCCCCCCGACCTCTTTACACCTTTAATATTACGAAATTGCTTTTAATACCACATCCGATATATAACAACTGGAGTATAAGGTACTTAACTACCAGATGATCATTTAAAATATTTTTATTTTGTACCCCAATAAATAATTACCGCATGTTCTTTTAAAAATTTGAATTTAGTAGATCTACATGATGTTCATTTTAAAATTCAAAATATCATAGTTAAAGATATAGAGGGGGTCTAAAAAGAAATCTTCAAAATATAGTATTTTACTTCAATTGGGCCAAGCCCACTTCCCATTAGGGTTTTACGTATAAAATGATGCTGCTTTTTCCTCATCCACCTTTTAGACAGCTACAACCAGCGGCGGCGATTCGCAATCTGGATCGGTGTTTGTCGCAAAAATGGTTAACGCTAAGGTAAATCATAGCAGACACTACCACTAATAATTTAATTTTTTTTTTTGTGGGAATCTTAACACGGTTATGAATTTTGGTTGAAACAGTTTCACCAGTACCAGGTTGTCGGAAGGGCTCTTCCCACCGAAAAGGATGAACATCCTAAGATTTATCGCATGAAGCTTTGGGCAACCAATGAAGTTCGTGCCAAATCCAAATTCTGGTAAGTCTATGTTTCATTATCGAATTGTAATGTTTTTAAATTTTTATAATGATTAACCATTCAATATGATTGATAATTGTGTTTTTAATAATAATGTAAATTGTTGTAGGTATTTCTTGAGGAAGTTGAAGAAGGTTAAGAAAAGTAATGGACAAGTTTTGGCTATCAATGAGGTATGCACATTGATTCATTAATTGAAATTTGATTGAAGGGTTGTAGTTAAGCTAGATTTATACTTAGGCTGTGTTTGGATTGGACTTATTATTGGCTTATTTGTATCTATCGACTCTTGGATTGGGTATTTTGTGATTCTAAATAGAACAACTGATACGGCATTTCAATGATTTTATCTGATTTTGATTAGCATTCCATAGTATCATATAAAAACATTTTATGTCCTGTTTGAAAACTCTCTCTTTGAATATAGAATTTGCTTATATAAACACTTTTATGATGAACTCTTAACTCATACACACTTAATTAAGTTGTTTAACCAAACTGGCCCTTAAGTTAAGGTGAAATAGGAATAAATGATGTAAAGTTGGATGAATTGAAAATATATCCATGCAAAGGGAGATTAGGCCTGTTTGTATTGACTTATTTTGAGCTTATGATAAGCAGCTTATGCAAATAATTAAGCTTTTATGTGTTATTTATCAGCTTGTCAAGGTAGATTATGAAAAAAAAGCTTATAAAGATATAATTTTCGTTTGTGATTACATAAGCAATTTTTGATAAGCTCAAAAATAAGCCAATCCATTCGGGACATATGTTTGGTGGGGATTTGATTTTGGGAATTTTTATTACGTGATATTTGTCACTTTTGGAAAGAAGTTTGATTTTGGGCCCTATGTTTTTCACTTCTTTTTTGTTTCCAATATAATATGTCTTCCCTAAATTGTGATTCATGTGAAAATGAAGTTTGATTTTCATGTATTTTTATTTATTTATTTATATGCTGCTGCAACAAAAGTTAAAAACCATTGTGTTCAATTTTTATCAAATTGATTCCGAGTAGTCAGTATCTAGCTTAACTACAAGGGCAGATGTTCCTCTGATTGCAAGTAGAGCTTGTTATGTATGTGATTATTGCTGGGATAAAATAAAATTAGTTCTTTTAACTTGTTTTGAGAAGTCACTGGCTAAACATTTAAGTGTAAGCTGTTTTGATTTAAGAGTAGCCGACCCCACTTAGTGGGATAAGGCTTGGTTGTTTTTTTTTATATTGTTTTGGTTTAAGAGTGTAAGCTGTTTTGATTTAAGACTAATTTTTTCAAAATCCAAACATTGGTAACCTGTTATGGGATTCTATAAGCTTGTTCTGCTTTGATTAGTGCTGTTGACTTTAACGGTTTTTTTTTTCCAGTTTTTTCCTTCAAATTTTATGCCTATCTATAAGTAATTCGGAAAGGGTTTAAGCATGAAACCAGTGACTAATTTCATAGTTGAACTTGAAAATTATGCTAGTTTTTTTTTATTGTATATTTTCTCATTTATTCTAGGAAAAGTAAGGCTAATTGAACTTGGAATAGGATTTCCATGTGTTAGCTTTAGCTATTATTTTACCTTCAATTGCAGTCTTGTTGGACATTGGGGTTTATGGTACCTTTTTTTGATTGCAGATCTTTGAGAAAAATCCTACCAAGATTAAGAACTATGGAATTTGGTTGCGTTATCAGAGTCGTACTGGTTATCACAATATGTACAAGGAATACCGTGATACTACTCTAAACGGTGCTGTGGAGACGATGTACAACGAAATGGCATCTCGTCATAGGGTCAGGTTTCCTTGCATCCAGATCATTAAGACAGCAACCATCCCTGCTAATCTGTGCAAAAGGGAGAGCACTAAGCAGTTTCACAATTCTAAAATCAAGTTCCCTCTGGTGTACAAGAAGATTAGGCCACCAACTAGGAGCCTAAAAACAACCTACAAAGCCAAGAAACCCAACCTGTTTATGTGATTCAGTGAATCACATTTCCTTAGTGGAGTTGCTTGATTTATCGGTTAGCACATTAAGAGCTTTCTAAAGATAATCTTGTTTTAAGAAACTTATTACCATCAAGACATAGTTTGCGTTTTTCCTAGTTTGTTATTTACTGAGGATTTTGTTTTATCTTTGTTATGCAGTTATTTATTTTTCTCTTTTCGATGTACTGTTACAAGCTCGGTTTTGAATTTAGCGATCTCTTTGTTTCAAAGGAGGGTTTATAATTTTCTATTGTTTGTGCACTCTTATTGCTGCAAAAAAGGTAAATCCAGATGCTTGTACCGAATGAGCTAGGTTTCGCGATAGTGAATGAACAAAGCTGTGTTGGTAAATTGTGTTCAGCCTTGTAGGTTGTTTATTCTTACTTCAGGCGTTGCACATTCGTTATTGTTTGGAGTTTGGACTATTGTTTTTAATGAACTTATGTTAAAATATCAGTTGGTTTTCTAAAGAACTTAATACAACAATGCATAGTGAGTGCATGCAGTTTTCGATCGTATAAATGTACATTAACCGTATCAGTTACAATGCCGCCTAAAACATGTATGCAGAGAGACCGTAATGTGCCTTACCTAGCTTGATTGGAAATATAAGATTTTTTCAATGTCTTAGTTTTACAATTTTTTTACAAGAGAAATGATATTTGTGACAACTCTTTGACAACTTTCTCTCTTATATTCACATTATTATTTTATTCTCTTTCTTTCTTTCTCTCTCTCCATTGTTTTTAACTAATGAAAAGAGAGAAAAAAGAAGTTGTCACCAAAAGTTGTGTCAAATGGTTGTTCAAATATCACTACTCTTTTTACAATACCAAATCTTAGTTGTTTGTCCCTCGTTGATTGTGTTTTAAAATGTAACATTATCTATTTGATTTAATTACACTTTTAGCCTCCCAATGAGTAGAAACATGCCGACTTGCAATACGGTCTATATCTTTTTCAAAAAAAAATAAAATGCATTGACACTATTATGAAGATATCTCAAAATATATTATCCCACAGATAGAAAATCACATATTGTATGCATACTATACTATTCATGTCTATGAATATCCATCATCATCTAAATATTAAAATAAAAAGGTGAGTTAAAAAATTGTAAGATAAATTCCCTAAAATAAATAGAGTTTGGATTCCACATTTGTCATTGTAGCGAGAATGTCCCATAACATTGCACAACCACAATTGGACATGTGACTTTATATTTTAAAATAAAAAACTTTGTGAAAGTGAAAAAAATAAAAAAGTTACACGTCACATTGTGGTTGGACAATGTAAATGACATTTCCGCTGCCATGTCACACATGTGATATCCAATTCATGAACAATGACTGTCGCACATGTGATATCCGGTTCACGAACAATGACACTATTATGCTAGATCTAGATGTTGCATTAACCAAAGTTATGTACTGTATTTAAGATCTTTCATGTTCTGTGATCGATTGGGAATATTGCTTGTCGGTGTTTATGAAGGAAGAAAAATGTTAAAAGAAGTATATTACTTTGTTAAAAAACAAAAAAATAGAAATAAAAAGAGTATGTTACTTTGTTAAAAAAACAAAAATATAAAGACAGAGTTTGCGTTAAAATGTGGAAAATTGCTTTTTTGACATTCATTGTGTCTTAATAACACAAGTAAATGACCAAAAAACTCAGCGGCAGTTAACTGCCGGCGTGTTTTTTAGTTATAAGCCAGCGCCGCTGAGGTATTTAGTCTTTTACTTGTGTTTTTAGAAAGTATTGAAAGTCAGAAAAACAATTATTCAAAATGTGTGGTGCGTGAATCTTAATATTGTGTCGGCAGTCAAACCTTTCATCAAATTATAATCCCTTTTGATTCATCCAACTAATTATAATCCTTTTTATTCACCTCTTAAAAAAAAAAAAAAAAATCCTTTTTGATTCATTCGGATGTTCGCTTCTCGTATTTTTTTTAAACATAGTTTTGTGCCCGTACGTGGGTTTGTTGGGTCGGTTGTACCTGGGTCGGGTTTAATGCCTTCAGTTTTTGTATCTTTTTTATTTAATATATTTCTCTTTTTTTCCCCAAAAAACAATGTATGGTGCATTTGAAATTCAATTTTTTTTTTCCGGATAAGGTTTGTATTTTATTTTGATTAGCTCTAAGTTTACCTTTTTTTTCTTCTTCTTTCATATATATCTTCTCTTCAATGTATTACATATTTTCTAATTCTAACAAATAGACTTGGATATCTTAAGTTGTAGTTTGTAAAATCAATATGCAATTTCGTAAGCTTGATGGCTAAGCCATCAAACTAAAGAACAATATTTTATAGCCTTCAGTGTTTATCAATGTTTCTAGTTTCATATAGTTAACTAATTTTCAGCGTAAAAGTAAAAAATAAAGAACAAAATTAAGCACAATGGCATAATATTTCATGCAAAATGTATTGAAATTCAAACAAACATATATAAGTTATTTTTATGTATCCCTGAAAGCTATTCAGTAAAAGTAGAAAAGAAAACTTTCTTGCGGTTGAAATAGAAAACAAATTAATTTGCAAATAGTTTGAGCGTAAACCTTCAAAAAAAGTTAAGATTTATGCTCTTCGCCCTGCACTTTTCGTTCGCACCTAACTGAAAAGATATTAATACCCCTACGTGAGTTAAGTCACGCACCATTGGCCTGTGCGCCAGTTAACTCACGCAGGTTGGCCAGTAGTTAGAGCTCAAGAACACACGTTTTTGGACTTTGTTCAATGCATTTTAATTGGTTTCGCAGATTTACCCCATCGTAAATGAAATAATAATTATATTAATAAAATGATCTTTTATATCTATTATTTTTGTTTCTTTATATATTTTAATTTTTGCATTTATTTTATGACTGTGTGTTGAATTAATAAATTCAAATAAAGTAAATAAATGAAATAGAATAAATTCAGCATGAATTCGAATAAACTTGCGTATTGAATAAATTCAAATAAAAGTTACATTACATTATATAGACGAGTCATTACTTTACATTACATTCGGGAATGTACCTTCCAACTACAACAATTATCTTACCCCTAAATGGGGTAAATTCAAACTTGCTAAACAACAACTATCAAACATTCATCCGGAAGTTTTTTGTTTCATTCAAAAGATTAAATTCTTGTTAGTTTGGTTTAGATGATGGTATTCAAGTGGCAAAAGAATGAGGTTCAGTCCTTGACACTTCAATAACACTTCCGGGTGAATGTTTGGGAACTATCGTTTAACAAGTTTGAATTACCCCATTCAGAAGAAGACAATTGTTGTAGTTGGAAGGTGCATTCCTTACCTAATCACGATCTTCTGGTGGAATCAAACTTTTGATGATATCTTCGGTTGATCTCAGCAACGTTACCCGCATATCAATCCACTGGAACATGTTGTGCTCCCAAAACATGTTCTTTACGTTTTCGTTGTTCTTTAATTCCACCCAAGTGAATGATATTCTCCCCTCGTCGAGTGTTGGACGTTTATACCGAACGTATTCCACTCTTCTTGTGTCTCTGGGGTTGACTCCTTGGTTGAATTCATTGAGTTGATCTTTGAGACCTCTTAACGTTACACCAAGGCAACGAACCTTCAACCTCTAAGGTTCTCCGCCGTTGAATTGTGCATGAACGTCGATCCACCCCGCCATTGCTTCAAATCTACACGGTAAGAAATTAAAAACAATCAATGAAAAACTCATTCAAACATTTCATCAAACACTTGGAGTGCAAATTATACATAAACCCTAAAACTCAAAATTACAACATTAACATGCAAACATCTGATCACAATTAAGCAACATAAGTCATTTACATGTAACATTGTATCATTTTTTGCAAGCAAAATCAAAATTTAAACAAACCCTAAATCTAAAAAAAAATTCTAAAACTCAAAACTACAACATAAACATGCAAACATCTAAACATTTAAACAACACAAGTCATTTTCATGTACACACTGTATGATTTCTTGCCAAAAAAACCAAAATTTAAACAAACCCTAAATCTAAAAAATTTCTAATTTAAGAGAAAAAATTTAACATATAAACATAAAAGGTTAATGGTGTTTGATTATGAAAACTTACTTTGTTATTAGAGTGTTGTTTGATTTGAACTTGAATGAATTTTGGATTTGGGTGATTTGATAAAAAATTTTGAGATTTTAGATGAGAAATGAGGTGTTCTGTCTTGTTTAAGACAGCACGTAACATGAGTTAACTAGCGCCGCACAAGTTAACTCACGCAGCGTTAGTTAAGTGGCGTACCAATTAACACTTGCGCTACTTAACTAACGGAAGAGCATTTTAGACATGGCTACAGGGTGCGAGTGTTTTGTGCTGGGGGAAGAGCATGAATTGATACAACGTAATTCATACCATCGTATTCATACGACTTCTTACTAGCAACAAAAAAAAACCCATATGACATCTTACTTTGTCTTATACTCCTTCCGGTCTCAAATGTAAGAAACTTTTCACTTTTTATGTTCATTCAATAAATGATGTATGTGGTCTATAATAAGGACCACATACATTATTTATTGAATGAATCTAAAAAGTGAAAAGTTTCTTACATTTGAGACCGGAGAGAGTACTTAATAATAATTATAATATGTGCAATTAACAACCCACTTCAAATACTTGGTAAAATCAAATGCATGTAAAATCGTCATATACATATTAGATGAAAACAAGAAAAATAATTAATTATTCATTCCTCCTATTGGAAGAAAGCTTTTTTGTACTTTCCTATTTGAGAACAAAACCTCCATGCTTTAACACCAAGATCCTCGTCAATCATCTTAGTACTTAAATCAACCCAAGCTAGTTTGCCATCAGTTTTCTTAAAGAAGACTATATTGCAATTCTTCCCAACTCCAATGGGGTACTCAATGAAAGGTATTTGTTCAACAATAAAGACATTGGTCCATGAACTCATGACGTATACAACGATCATGTTCATGTACTTCTAAATCCATTCTCCCAAATTGCACCACGAAGCATCTTTAGGACTACTCTTGTTTGTTTTACCTCTCAAAGTTTTCAGCGAATTCAAGTATTGATACTTACTTAATTGCTCTTTTCATTTTATATTGATGAACATTAGTTGTTGCTCAACCTGAAAATGCCAACATTGTGGATAGTCAGCCTGTCAAGGATCCTTCTCCATTTAAATTCACATGGAGAATCGAAAGATTTTCTCGGAGGAATGAGATAAAGCTCTGCTCAGATGTATTTGAAGTTGGGGGCTATAAATGGTATTCCCTGAATCTATTCATGATGTTCATTGAACTTTTCTACTAGACACTAAACTACCACTTGTACATATATTCTTTCCCTGATAAGATATATTTTTGGATCAAAATCTGAAAATAATTATATTGTCTTTTTTTGAAATTGTTAATGTTGGCATTGTTAGTATTATATATGTTGGCAGTGGGGTTCGAATCCTTGACCTCCTTATCACTCCCTAGCCGTCAACTGATCCTTATATCCCCAATCATATTACTTGTCTTCAATGGACTTTTGTTAGTATTGACATGTTGAATAAAGGAAGGGTCTAACTAACCAGTGGAAAAGGATCCTCTACCTTCACATACTCTTGTAGTTGAAGTTGAGGTAACATGCAATGTGGATGAGAAAGACATCGCTGAGCATGTGAGGGTAAGTAGATATTCTTACGTACTTTAGGGCCCAACCTATCATCTTTTGCACCAAGTTTAACCTCCAAACAAATTTAGAGCTCTAATTTATTTTATGATTGATATAAGAACGCATGTCATATTCGACTATTGCAATCAACTCAATGACTGTTCCTGACCAAAAGTATATATGTCTTTCCCACCACCACCACCCTCAAAATTTGAACTCTTCCTAAACCAATACTTTAATTATTTATTTCTCACGAGATGTTCCTTATGAGTATTTCAAGACAGTAAACCAACCTCTGTTTGCCACAAACTTTTAATTTCTGGAAAATCTGCACTGGATTTGTACAATGGGTTTATGCAGGAGAGGTTGAAGAAAGACCAGAAAGTACAAAAGCACAAAAATAAAGAAAAGGAAGAGGCTCACCTCTACGCTATTATAAAGGTGTTCTAAGCTTGCTTCCCTAAAAACTACTAATGTTTGTTTCTGTAGATTCATGTTGTTAATTGCTCAATCAGATTGGAAAGGATATATACTTTGATCTTGTAGACCCTGACAAAGTGAGCAGTTTTCGTGTTCCCAAGAAAACTACTATATTGTTTAGGATTTACGCCCCATGGCACCAGTACCAGTCACTAGGAGAAAGAATGACATATTACTTTTTTTCAAGTTATATGATCCTGATAAAGAAGAGCTGCGGACTTGTAATAGATAAAAAAAAACACCTCCATATGTGATTGTGATGTGTCCGTGCAGAGAATGTTAAAATCATACAAGTTACACAATGAAAATTGTTAGCATATGGAAAACAAAATTACTAAATATTTTCCTAAACAATTCTTCTCCCCAATCTAACTAAACTACTTGGATTTGGAATTGTTGTCACTGTGACTTCTCTGACTGATATCCTTATTAGCATGATCATCGAACTTGTTGAATCCTAACCGCAAAGCGAGTTCTTCATCATAATCGGCATTCTGAGGAGGACCGAATTTGAACCATTCAACCACCTGTGGATGCAGAGGACGATTTTCTTTCTTTTTAAGTTCATCGTAGTTCTTGATCCCTAATAACATGAAAGCGATTTCATCATCAGCAAGGTTTTTCCTGGCAGAGGACGATCATATTTGAGCAATTCTACCAACCCTGGGGGCAGAGGACCAGTGTGTTTTTTTCAGGGCAGCAGCCCCTGAGTCGGACAGGCTTCTCCGGTGCACCCTCAATCGCCGCCATCTTTCCAAGCTCTTAACTATCAGAGGATTCAGTTTTTCTTTTTTTTATTGCTTACGTGCGTTGCAGAATGAATCAATGATTCACCGTGACTCTGTGAGAGCTGTTTTATATTGTTTTTGTTGATTATTTCGGCTTAACATTTAGCTGGCCCATATTTACCATCTCATACTTACTGCCTCAAGAGTTTCAATTTCGGGAACCCCTCTTCAATATTATTTTGCAGAAGAATAAGTAAGTTATGTGGTGATAGAAGAGAAAGTGCTTCCTTAGAGAAATTTAATCACTTGTTGATTAAACTAAACGCAAAAAGGAGTTTGTCAACAAAAAATGATAATAAACAGACCTTAGCAGTAAAATGGGGGTAATTAAGTGATATGCAAATATTTCTATTAAGTATCGGTAAATATATTGTGACTCAAGGTAAAAGCTGTACATAACCAGTCAATATAGCTATTCCTAGTATTATAAGAGGTGGAAGAAGCACAAATGCTCCTATAGTTGCAAAAAAAGTTGAATCATTCCTTTGAGACACTTCATTTAGATAACTCTGTCTCTTGATATTTCTCCTTTGTGATGTTGTTAAGAACTTTGCACTCACTTTCTTCAAGTTTTTACCTAAGGGAAGGCTGAAATCATCATCTCTTTCTCCAACCAACTGCGCAAGCTGTTGGCGTATTGTAATTCTCTGAGAGCTGCCATCACTTTCATAACCTAGAAACCAGAAATGCTCCCATAGTTGTTATCCAAAATCAAAGAAAGAAGTTAAACCAAATCTAAGAAATAGGTTATGGAGACATTGCTATAATTTTTTTGTCCCTTTCAGATAAATCTTTGAGACATACATGCATATCATTAGGGATTTGATTTAGAGTAGAAATTGTGTCACACAGTTTTTTATCTCAACTCAACCGTGCGAGTGTAACCGCATACCTTTCCCATTGGACGGAATCCTCCGAATCCATATCAGTAGTGACACATTAACATAGAGATCAGGGTATGGGAGAAATAGGAAATTGATTACTTGATATGAACAATGTGTCTATATTTCTCTTCATAAAAGTTCCATGCGAAGGTAATGTAAAATTTGGGGACAAGAGGATTCATTCATTCTATAGTCTATATTATCATAACATATTTCTTATATCACTTGAATTCTCAATGATATGGCAGCAACATAATCACTTTGCACCACATGATTTGCAAAACCATTGATTTGATTTAAAGAGAAGAAGTGAACTTGCATACCAGTGACTGATGAGCTTGTAGAAGTAAATTGCTCCAAAAGATCCAGCTGTGCACGAGAAGAAGATAAAGATCCTAGCAATAAAAGTCATAAAAAAAGTCAGTCAATGAACTAGAACCTCGTATCAAGTTTTGCTAACATTATACTTCTGATATACTAGTAGACGAGGACTAAAATAAATATTAGATGGACCAATTTCAATATTAAACAAATTCTGAAAGTTTAAAAAAACTAAAAGGATCAAAAGAGAAACATAGTAGAATTGAAAGGAATGGAAATATGTTTAAACCTTTTAGTTTAGATGAGTTAATACAGACATTGTATTTGTATTATATATACATAAGTGAGAGTTGAAAATCCAGACACTCCACTCATTTAAGTTAGATAAATTTCTAATCACTAGGTTATTTATTTAAAATATTAATTTCATTTATGTAAAAGTAAGTTCAACAAGAAAATCTAGTATAAAAATTCAAATTTTTAATTTCAAGGTATAATTAAAAACAATTTAACGCGAGAATAATCAAACATATCAAAAATAATTTTACACACCTCTACCATCAATCAATTTTAACTTCAAAAATAAAACCAAACATACTAATTTTTTTATTTAAAAAAAAAGATTAATTTGTCCTTCAATATGAGACACATGATTTTTTCTCCTCTTTGTGGCTGAAAATGAGTCAGGTAATAAAAATATTATAAAAATACAACTGACACAATCTAAGAAAGAACAATCATATGGAATATATTCATGGTTAGTCCATATTTGAATTCAATTCTATATGAAAAGTGGGTTAGAAATACATACCAATAGAAGAAGCATCCTCAGAAACACCAGTTTCAGTCCCTTGTGATTGAGCACATGTTTTGCTTAAAGAAGAAGCATGGTTGAATTTGATGAGGTTGTTATGTTTCCGAGTGAGAAAGGAAGTGTTTGGATGAAGAGAAGAAGTGGTGGTTAAATTGATGGTGGCCATGGAACTTTGCTTCATGAGAACTCAAAAATAGTTATACTATTACTGAGTTTGATAATTGGCATTGAAAATTGGTTTGTCAATTGCATTTTCCAATTTGGTTTTATATGAATTAGACTAAGGCGGCACCTTACTACCACAAATATTAATATTAATTTAATTACCGACTTATGTGTGATCAAGATTCTAGTTCTATCATTCCCTCAAAAAAAGATTCTAGTTCTATCATAGTAAAATTGACTTGAGATTTTTTAGAGTTACTATCCCCACCCCATTTGATGCACACACCCCCTACTCATTTTAATAGGCATAGCTTACCATAAATAATTTTACACAATTATCCAATCATATGTCATTTTATAATGATCGGATGAATGCGTTAAACAATTTTTTATTTTTTTTTGAGATAAGTGAATAAAAAGTTTAGAAGTCATGGGTAAATTTAGTTCTTGAGCATAGATGATATCCGAAAACAGTTTTTCTAAATGTTATAATGTTATATTTCTAACTTTACTTTCTTGAGAATGTTTGTGGTAACGTTGTAACGTTTAGTCAAGCTAAAGAGAATGATGATTTATATTACAAAAAGTAGTGACAAACACTTTTCATTCAAGACATGTAAATGATTATTATATATTATATTTATATGTCCGATCTTTATAATTTTGAGATTAACTTGGGATCTGTTAATGCATCAAAATACAAATTGAATAGTTAAATAAAAAATAATTTAACTTATATGCATCGCTGATATAAAGTTTTTACACATCTTCTAATCATATTTTAAATTGTGTAAAAACATTATATCAACGATGCATATTGCATATTGTATGAACGGGTTGGAATTCGAATCCCAGACATCCCACTTTTCCACCATTAAATTGTGTGAGCTCTAGTCACTAAGTTACTTGACCAAAAAAAAAAGAAAAACATTGCTTTGATCTTTCGTAAAACTACGATTCTCACGTCTCACTAGATTTATACCGTGAATTTATCGAAACTATAAAATAGAGCATTAACGTTGGGTTTGGTGGAGTGTCGTCGTAAAACAAACCAAACACGTGTAAAGAGTTTTACACAAATTAATCACTAAGTTTTATTTTCACATGAAAATTAAAATTAATATTTTTTATTACAAAATATATTATACAATATATACTAAAGAAATAATGAATTATTTGGTTAAATAAAAATAAAAATAAAAATAAAAATAAAAATAAAAATAAAGAATCATACCTTTTCTCATATCAATATTTAGAAGACTGTTGAATATTCTCAATGGAGAAACAGCTTAAAAGTGTGTTGATGATTTCCTAAAAAAAAAAGTGTATTGATGATTGATATATCAATTCATTCGTTACTTGATAGATATGATATAAAGGAAGAGAAGAGGAAAATAAAGAGTAAATATCATAGCATCAACTAAAAGTAAACAAAAGGAATTTTATTAATGCTAAATACTCAAAAGTCATTGATGTTCAGGAAGACATTATTAAGCATGACAATGGGGTAGGGTGGGGACGGATTTTACCTTCCTCATCCCCACACTCTACTTCTATATACTTACTTATTATCATATCCATACCCAGCAAGGATGAGGAGTTGAATTTCATCATATCCTGACGGGTTTGGGTATCTCCCTCCCATCCCCATCACCGCAGTGCATACATTTTTTTTAGAGGAGTGTTATTTGAACAACTTTTAATTGACAATTTATGGAGACAACCATAATTTGCAAAGAAAAAATAGGTATTGCACGAAAATCAAAGCAATACAGAGATAAAGTAAAAAATAATGTGAGTATGAGAGAGAAAGTTGTAGCAAAAGTTGTCACAAAATAGATGTTCAAATATCATTTCTCTTTTTTTTAATAAAAAAAATATTTTTCAACCTCGGACATAATGTTGTAATACATTATCCAACAAAGAGATGATGATGATCAATGACTACGATGATGAAGAAGAGAGAGACCGGAATGTGACATTTTTTTTTTTATCAAGAAGAAACGATAAAAACAAAACCAAACTACAATCTCAAGTGAGCAACTCCAAGAGCGTCATCTAGAAGGGAACGATGCAGTTGAGGAGGGCAAAAAATCCAAGACTTTAGAGCATCCGAAGAAGAAGCACCATGCTTAGCAAGCCAATCCGCACACTCGTTACTAATCAGAGGAGCATGAGATTGGACATCCGACATGATTAAATCAAGAGCCATCCTAGAATCTAATTCAAAATAATGTTCTTGTGGCCCGCATCATACGCAATAAGATGTGTTTGATTTTTATGAGTGAAATCTAGTTTTATTTATGAGTGAATAGTAATCAAGACCGGAATGTGATATGTGGAAGGAGAAAAGAGAGAAATCTAGTTTTATTTATGAGTGAAATGATTCGGGGTTTGATTTTTTATTTATATTAAATGAGTAATAAATTGATTTTCTACATTCAGGACGGGTTTGAGTCTGGATTTAGGGTAGGTACCTATATTACAGGTTACTTGTTTCGTACCCGTGTTAATCAAACCAGTCAAAGTGGAGAAAACCCGTCAAATTATATTTGGTTTGGTTGGGTACCGCGAGTACGAATTTTGTTGCCATGCCTAGACATTATTGTTAGGAAAATAAAACCACGATATGTTTCATAATGACACAAGTCAACAGCCTCGCAATTAAGACCAATAACGATCTTTGATTACGTCGAAGGTTCAACAAAATCAATACGTAACTGGGACACATTCGATGCAACATGAATCCGTAGCTGGCGGTTCCTCTTCTTCAACCTTCTTGCATAGTGGGAGAAGAAAATGCAATAGAAATATGAGTGATATACAAAAGAGAAGGAGTTGCAGGAGAAAAAGAGGATTGTGACGAAGAAGAAGTCGCAAATTCTTTCTCTCGAGTCAACAAAAAAAAAATCCTTTTGTTTACTATCTTTGCTATGGAATTACATATTGTTGGGAAATTGAATTGAGACACTTCGTTGTGGAGTTACATATTGTTGGAAAATTGAATTGAGACACAATAAGAATATTCAAATAGGATGAGGATTTTTTTTTTTACGCAAATAAGATGAGGATGTTAGTCTCTGAAAATTATGATATTTGCATCTTTTTTGGATAAAAGAAATAAGTACACAGTAAATAATATATTATCCTTGAAAAAATAGTAGTATATTATATAGAGATTTAAAACATATTTATGACCTAAATTATACTCTTCATATGGAGTGGAGTCCCATAAATTGATAGAACTCATGAATTTTAAACATTAAAAAAGAGTGTGAGAAAGTGTGGGATAGACCTTATCAGCTCTAGTTGGTAAGTCTACGTAGCATCATGTATCCATTTCAATTCTCATATATCATCAATTTCGTAACATGTTTGTTTTGAATAATCTTTTTAATGTTTTTGCTACACTACTATTTAATGGGATGTTTTGGAAGAGAGAAATACTAGTGCTTTTTGTGATTTTTTGTGATAAGTATTTGTTTATATTTGGATTAAATTCTCATTTATTACAAAGTATTTTATTGAAAAAATTTAAGTTAATAATATTTTCAATTTTTTAATGTGTTAGCTACACTGTTGGTTCAGGTGTTGAAAGAGAGGTATATTAGTAGTTTGTGTGATTTTTTGTGTTAAGTCTTTGTTTATTTGTGGATCAATTTTGAAGATGTTAGCACAATGAGTTGGAGCATATTGTTTAAAGTTGTGAATATTTGTTAGATGAGTATGTAAAGTTCTTGAATTTAAGGGTTTCAAGTGTCAGCAATTGGTAAAAGATAGCAAACTTTATCAACTAGCATTTCATGTTTGGTAATAAATTGGATATGAGTTGCTTAGATTACACAGATCTAATTGATTGAATTGTGCTGTCAATCAGGGACTGTCTTTACTCTTTATAATCTTCATTCTGGTGCCTAGTTTTTTAGTTACTTTTTTTTTTTTTGAGCAATAGTTTCTTAGTTACCTAATTAATACTTGATACAGTAATTTGGAATTGAGTTTTGGGGACCTTAAATTTTTAGTATTCCATAACTTTCGGTGATATATCAATCAGGAAGCCTAGGGATTATGAATGAGCTTAACTTGTTCCACCTGAGCTTTGCCAGGGCCATGATAAAGAAAAGAAAGTGGTTGCAGATTTGAATTTTACCATTTGAATTTTTTAAATAACTTCTGCTGCTTGATTTACCAGCCCAGGGATAGTTAATTGTATTAATTTTGTTGTAGGTGTATTAAGTATTAATCTGACCTGGATTCTTTCATAAAAAAATCATACATTCTATGCGTTGTAAGTCAAAACTATTAGACCAAACATTCACATCAAAATATGAGTCATCTAATCTTTGTTTAATAATTTTGATTTATTACCATAGTGAATTTATACACCATTTTCCAACCACACAAAACTTCAAAATCCCAAACTCGGTGAGCCCTAATCCCTGTAACTGATTTGTCTTATGGTACAAATACGAGGAATACGAGGTTGTTTCATCAGTGGTGTTTCAAATCAATTATGTGAAGATGTATATAAGTCAAATCATCACCAAAGCGTTTTTGTCTGAAGTTCATTCAATCCAGTATCATTGTTTTTTTTCCACTAATTTTCTCTCTTTTCTTATCAAAAGACTCCAACAATATTTTTAACAGTAAATTATAGCTGCATATGCTTTTGGTCCTATGCCGTTTAAGCCATTATGCTTCTGCTTTTCAGTGCGGTATTTGCCTAAATAAGGAGATTCTTAGAGTTCTTAGAGGAATTTTGTAAAACTAGTCGCAGTCCCTATAAATTGCAGTCATCACTTTTATCATCAATGTCTTCAGATATGGAAATCGAATCTCAGCTCTCCTCCTGCTTGTTTACATCAATAGTTTTTGAGTATTTGACTTAATAAAATTCCTTTTACTTATCTTTGTTGTGGAGTTGCACATTCTTGGAAAATTGAATTGAGATACAATAAGCATATTCAAATAAGATGAGGATGTTAGTGTCTGAAAAGTTTGATAAGTTTGATGTTTGTTTTTTTTTTGGGTTAAAAGATACATATAGTAAATATCTATTTTATCTATACTATATATAAAGGCATTTGTGTTGGATTTTTCTTTTCAAAAATACCCCCTCAAATTTCAATACAAATAACACATGTAACAAATAGATAACAATAAATATAAATATTAAAACAAATTTAACAAATACGATATGAATATAATTTTTTTTCCTTTATCATTTAAAAAGTGTAACAAACTACAAGAGTATATTTATAATTACTTTTTCATCATTCCAATTATACCCTTAAACAACTTTTTCTATAATAAAATTGTTGTTGGTGTCATTAAAAAAAGAATTTAGATTATATATTTTTTGTTATATTATTGGTGTCATTAAAATAAGATAATTATGATTAGTTTGATTTGTTATAACTTGAAAGCAACAAACATTTATAGTTTTACTCTTAATCAAAATTTCATAAAAAAAACCGTTCATAATTTTCAAACTTTAATATAATAAAAAGAGCGGAAAGAAGGGTACGTGAGTGCCTGTCTTTTCACTAGACTATATATAAAGAAAACTAGCCCTTTCAGCTCTTTTGGTTTGATTTTTCTTTCCATAAATGCCCTCAATTTTCGATACAAATAACACATGTAACAAATAGATAAGAATAAATTTAAAATATTAAAATAAAAGTGTAACAAACAGTTTTTCCTTTATTATTTAAAAAGTGTAATAGGTCAAACTAGATAAGTGTATCTATACTTACTTTTTCTTTATATCAATTATACCCTTAAACAACAACTTTTTCTATAATAACGATTGTTGTTGGTGTCATTAAAAAATAAGAATTTAGATTATTTATTTTTGTTATATTGTTGGTTTCATTGAAATAGATAATTATTGTTAGTTTGATTTGTTATAATTTGAAAGCAAAACACATTTATATTTTTACTTTAATCAAAATTAAAATTTCATAAAAAAACACCGTTCATAATTTTTAAACGTTAGCGCAATAAAAAGAGCGAAAAGACGTGCACGTGAGTACCTGTCTTTTCGTTAGTGTTTATAATAGTTTTCGAAAATGTGGGGGTGAACTCATTTATGACATATTCATAGTAGTATATTATCTTTCAAAAAAAAAAAACTAGGATATTATAGGAAAATTGTAACTCTTGCCCTTAATTAAGACATAAATTAATAAATCAAAGATAGAAATATTTTATTGGAAATTATGTATTTTATATTTTAGAAATTTACAATCTTATATTTTCAAGATAAAATTTATGTTTAAGTTTCATTTTAAACTTCTTTAACTTGTGTTAGTTAACATGACCATATATTATATAGAGATTTAAAACATATTTATGACCTTAAGTTTATTTCAAGACACAAACTCTCACTTTATACACTCTTCATATAAAGACGCGTAAAACTTTTTTTGTGGTGTCCGATGTTTGAACCTCAAATCTTACATATATTATGTATTGTCTTTACCAACTGAACTAAGTTCACATAGACATAGAGTCCCATAAATTGATAGAACTCATGAATTTTAAGAATTAAAAGAGAGTGTGAGACAATTGTACCAAAAATAAAAGTGTTGGACCAAAAAAAAAGTGTTCCAACTACCATCGCATCTCATACACGATTCATGAATCTAATCACAATACTAGTAATTGTATAGATATTTGTAAAATAATTTTACATCGTATATCTATAAATTAATTTTATTTTAGGATCAAATATGTTTTTAGTCACCGTAAATATAGGGTTAAATATGTTTTTGGTCCCTATCAAATTGGAACCTTTTAAGTTTAATCCTTACTTAATTTTAATAGTTCTTTTAGTCCCTAATTTTTTTTTCTGCACTTAGTATTTAGTCTCTACTCAATTCATATTTATTTAATTTATGCTTAAACTCTTGAGTTTTTGAACAATTTTTTGCAGACGTGTTAAAAACATTACTAAAAGTTTCTCTGCAAAAAATTGTCGCAAAATTTGATTTCAATATCCAGATTTTGTTATTTTTATCTTTAACTTTTGCCGTTTTGAAAAATTCATATTTAATTCGTTTCATGTTGAACAATTTTAAATTTTAGTAAATGAACCTTTCGTAGTGTTTTAAACTTGTCTCAAAAAAATCGTTCAAAAATTTAAGAGTTTAAAGATAATTAAAAAAAATTTGTTGTAGTAGGGACTAAAATTAGAAGTAATTTTTTTTGGTAAGGACTAAAAAACCTATTAAAATTAAGTAATGATTAAACTTAGAAATTCCCAATTTTATAGGGATCAAAAACGTATTTAACCCATAAATATATAAACTCTTCATTTTAGTCTCTCTAAAATTTTCCTTCAACTTTTAGTCCCTATAAAATTTTCAATCACTACTTTTGGTCCCTATTTTTAATTTAATTTTTGTATTTTTTAATCAAAGTGTGCATAAATGTGTAAAATATTCTAAAAAAAATTCCAAGAAAAAATTAGATTTTTTTTTGTGGTGGCGGGGGTTTGAACCTCGAATTTGTATATATTATGCATTGTCCATACCAACTGAGCTATGTTCACGAGGACAAAATTAGATTTTTTTTAACAAAACACAAATTAAATATGAATTTTTTTTACCTTAAAACATAATTTTTTTTTTTTATTAAATTCACGTTTTGTTAAAAAATTCTAATTTTTTTTTTGGAGAGATTCTTATAATATTATGAATTTTTTTGGAAAATTTATTCAAAAATATGAATTCTACATATGAGTTTACTTTAAAGGAGGGATTAAAAGTGAAGATGAAAAAAAATTTAGGGACTAAAAGTTGAAGAAATTTTTTAGAGGGACTAAAACTAAAAATTGACATATTTATAGGGACCAAAAACATATTTAACCCTTTTTTTTTAAAGGTCAATTAATTAATAATTTCATTAAGAAATAAATTAAAAAGAAAGTTAACGTATATTGTCAACAAAAAAAAGGTGTACGTTAGTCGTTAAGTGCATGATTATTATGAATGAACACTGACCGTTACTTAAGCATCAGAAAAATGAAAAAGCTAATTTGAACTTTTTTGTTCATCCATTGATTAAGTAAAGGGCCATACCATACACATAACGAATAGGATGCAAAGCCATCTCATCTCCAACTTGCTTTCACACTTGAAAGTCTTTACCTTACCATAAAAGGATCATAACATCACACGTACAATGCAAATAAAACAACATAACTAAGAAACCAACAAACAACAACAACAACAACAATTGTGTTTGTGTTGTGTTCTTTGCTATGTTCATGGCAAACCGTGTTGTTCCAAATCCACGTGAAGCTCATCCAGATGCTTTTCATGTCTCTGGTCCTAGAAATGTGACTTCCCTTAACTGGAGAGACCTCATAAGCTCTAGTTGGTAAGTCTATGTACGTAGCATCATGTATCCATTTCAATTCTCATCATATATAATTAATTTATTAACATGTTTTGTTTTGAATGATCTTTTTAATGTTTTTGCTACACTACTAGAGAGAAATACTGGTGGTTTGTGTGATTTCTTTTTATTTGTTTATTTTTGGATCAATTCTCATTTGTTACAAATTATTTTATTGAAAAAATTTAAATTAATAATATTTTCGATATTTTAACGTGTTCGTTCCACTATTCGTTAATGGGGGTGTTGACAGTAGTTTGTGTGATTTTTTGTGTCAAGTCTTTGTTTATTTGTTGATCAATTTGAAGATGTTAGCATAATGAGTTGGACCATATCAATTGTGTAAAGATGTGAACTTTTGTCAGATGCGTATGTAAGGTTTTTGAAATTAAGGATTCCATGTTTGGTAATAAATTGGAGATTAGTTACTTGCATTTGAGAGATCTAATGGATTGAATTGTGCTGTCAATCAGGGACTGCCTTTATAATCTTCATTCTGATGCCTAGTTTCTTGGCTACCATAGTATTTAATAATTTGGAATGGTGTTTTAGGACCCTAATTTTCAGCATTTCCATAACTTTTATAGTGATATATTCAATCAGTAGGACTAGGGTATATGAATGAGCTTAACTTGTTCCACCTGAGTTTTGCCAGGGTCATGATAAAATAATTAAAGTGCTTACAGATTTTAATTTTGCCAGGGTCATAGATAATTTATTGTAAAATTTTTGTTGTAGGTGCATTAAGTATTAATCTGACCTGAAAATCATGCATTCCATGCTGTTTGTAAGTCGAAACTATTGGACCAGACACTCGCATCAAAATATGAGTCATTTGATCTTCGTTTAATAATTTTGATTTATTATCCCCGTGAACTTAGCTCAGTTGGTAGGGATATTGCATATTATATGTAGGGTTGGGGTTCGAACCCCGGACACCCCACTTCTCCACATTTAAATGTGTGAGTTCTAGCCACTAGGTTACTTGACCAAAAAAAAAAAATTGATTTATTACCGTAGTAAATGCATGGATTAGTGACTTCAGAGAATTCACATTAACTTTGCAAAACTCCTTGAACATTAATTTGTCAAATTTGATGGAAAGGAACTCAAGTTTTAGTGATTTTCACAGTTTTTAATTGCTTATGTGTATGCTGATAGTAATTTATTTATTTTGTTAATACAGGAAGGATCCAAAGTACAAGCGAACAGTCATTGCCTGCTTTATACAGGCAGTGTACTTGCTTGAACTTGATAGACATGAGAAAAGAACACCGGACAATGCCCTAGCTCCGAATTGGTGGATTCCCTTCAAATACAAGCTCACAAAAACATTAATTGACGAACGAGATAAATCCATTTTTGGCGCAATACTTGAATGGGATCAGTCCGCAGCACTGGCTGACTTGGTACTAATTAGACCAAGCGGTGCCCCTAGAGCTGTTTTAGTACTCCGAGGAACATTACTCAGAAGTCCTACAATGCGAAGAGACATCGAAGATGACCTCCGTTTCGTTGCTTGGGAAAGCTTGAAAGGGTCTGTCAGGTTTAAAGTGACTTTGGAGACTCTAAAATCAATTTGTGAAACATATGGAAGTAGCAATGTAAGCATTGCAGGACATTCCTTAGGGGCTGGTTTTGCTCTTCAAGTAGGAAAAGAACTAGCAAAACAAGGAATCTACGTGGAGGCACATTTATTCAATCCACCTTCCGTTTCACTGGCGATGAGTCTAAAAAATATAGGAGAAAAGGCTGAATATGTTTGGAGTAGAGTTAAATCTGTGCTTCCTTATGGTAAGGAAGCTAAAGTTAGCAACGATGTGGATAAGACCTCAGGTGTCGCAACGAAAAGTTGGATGTCTCGATTACCCCGTTCCGGTTCCGGTTTGAAGGATGCTAGTGTTGTTGGCATTACTAAATGGATTCCGCATTTGTATGTTAACAATAGTGACTATATATGTTGCTATTACAATGACACTAATGGAACAGCAGAGAAAGTGGTTGATAAGGAGAATGTTGGTGGACAAATTGCAGCAAAATTGTTTGTTGTGTCTAAGGAAAAACAAAAATTTCTTGAGGCTCATGGATTGGAACAATGGTGGTCAAGTGATGCAGAACTTCAACAGGTTATTCATAACAGCAAACTCATAAGTAGACAACTTTCATCTTTATATACTTCTACTCCTTCCCGAATTGTAACAATTGTTAAGGCATTGTAATAAATGCATTCCATTGCGAAATGTCTCATTTTTCAAACTTAATAAATAATAATGCAGCCTGTACTTGGTTTATATTCAAACCTTGTCATCTTACAGTAGCCAATGAATAAGATGTACATATTGTGTGAGTAGAACTTGTTCATATAGCACCTTGAGAAATTCAAGTCCACGTTTTATTTTCAAAAGATTTCTGGAATGACTCCCTTGTTTTCTCACAGAATTAGTTTGTACGTCATGATCAACCATAGATTGTAATGTCTTAAAAGAACTTTGGTGCCTCTGATATGTCATTAACTTGTTATTACCATCAAAATCATAACATGATAATCAAATTAAATACGACAAATACGATGAGCTCGCAACAAGGTCAACAAGTGCCATGAACTATATTCTAAAAAGTTTTTCTTATGTCTAGTCATGAACTATTTCTAAAAAGTTAAGGTTTGATGAAGACACACGAATGGTTTTTATATAACATCTTTCATTTATCTTTCGGATTTAAAGTGTGGACAATGCTCATGCTATACGCATCTCTGATATGTTGTAATATTTTTACATCTAACTAATATGTGTGTTACGCAAAATAAAGCTCACTATGCTTGTTGAGATTAAAATAATCACATTTTCGGAGATGATAATGTATGCGAGCTCTTTGAAAGCATCTGCAATTTTGCTAAGCGGATTTTCATTTACGGCTGTTGTGGAAGCTGCCTTGCTTCTTCTTTTAATATCTCCTCCGTGTTGTTGTCAACATGATCATGTACATATTGCTGCTGTTCTGGCAGTAGCATAAAAGCACTTCAGGAAGAAAAACAGCAGGTGCTTTAAGCACTTTTCTTTACGCCCATGTTGTTCATTATTTGCCAGGGAATGGAAGAAAGAATAGATGATTATCCTTCTTCTCTTTTCCTTAGTTTTTCACCTTATCTTCATAATCATACATATACATATTTGTGTTTGAATGTGTGGATTGGATGCGAGTTCAAATTCAGATTCAAGGTATGAAGAAAGATTACTTTGAACATACAATACAATATAAGTCAGTAAACATAAAGTACAATAACTTCATAATGACAATGTCATTATACAATTAGAGTTTTCATTTTTTAGAAAGAAAAATAGCTAGTGACTAATAAACTTGAAACTTTTGGATTTCTAAAAATGAAAAAGGACAAACAAGTTTCATTTGGAATCTACAACTTATATTTTAATGAATAAAACATAAAGTTGCATGCTATTGCTAGTGCTATTAAAAATAACAAGACTAGTAATTAATTTGAAGATAAAGGTGTTCCTAGTGTGAAATAAATAAAACAAAAGCTAAATCTAAAGCTTCATGTGGAAGAAAATAAAGGGTTAAAAACATGACATATATTGCTTTTACTTCTTTCTAGGCAAGTATATTGTCCACATCCACAGCACTGAATGGGAACAAAAAGTCCATGCTGCAGTGGAATGTGACAGTGAGAATCAAGAGCCCCACAGAACTCATTTTGCTTTTCAAGTCTTTAAAAAAGTGAAAAAAAGGAATAAGAATCTTTAACCTGTGCATTAATATTTAATTTATAACAGGATAGGATTTGATTTTCAACTTGATATTCTTCTATTGTTTTTTCCTGTACATGATAGGATTTGAAAACTATTGCTATTGTAGTTTCAAGTTTAACTTTGCATTGTCTGCAAGAAAAGCATAAATATATTCCAATTCCAACTCTTATATCAGAAAGAGCCAAATGAGTGTGACCGAGCATGTTTAACCTTAACTTCTGCAGCTTTTTATTATCCATCTGAATCAGTTTTCAGCTTCTATAACCAAGACAAAGTTTTTCAATATAAACGGCATCTGCCGAATCAAGTCCATCGATGTCTTTTGATCATGTCCAGGCTTCTGTCACTGAGTTCGGTATGTGTTTCAGTATATGTTAGACTATGATCCTTATTTCCTAGTTTCTTAAGATAGAAACAATTGGTTCCAGAAACCAACTATGGATTAGTAGAAACAAATAATGTTTTGGATTGTATCGGTACTTAGTTGGCAGAAGGATGCACACAAAAAATGATCATAGATTTTTTTCTTAATTTCTTTTAGAGAATTTGAAGTCTAATCTCCATATATTCAAATGTACTTTGTACGGATACTTGATTCATACAAACGCTTCTATAGTTTGCAATGACATTATAAACGCACGAGGCATTTTTATGAAGTGGTATTATGCTTAAAAAATTTGTAGTCTATTGGCCATTATATTTTCTTCCTTCCATATAAACTCATGTTGTCGCTATATTTTTGTCATAAGCTAGGGGATTTAACCACAGTTACTACCAACCTCTGCACTTTGCAATACTAAATGGTGATTGGGAATCCACAAAGGCTTTCCTTGATAATGATCCAAACTCATTGACAGCAAAGATTACAATACTTGGTAGGACTGCACTTCATGTTGCAGCTGTAGGAGCTCAATGGAAACTTGTTGAGAAATTGGTGCAATATATGCCTGCAAATATGCTATCGGAATTGGATTTTATGGGTTGTACTTGCCTTCACTATGTTGCAATGGGCAAAAGTGTAGATTCTGCTAAGGCGTTGGTGGCTAAATATCCTTCTCTTGCACAAGCAACTGATTTTAAAGGATTCACACCACTCATCTATAGTGTTACCTCTACAAGATGTAAAGACATGGTTTGGTATCTTGTTTTGAATACTACTGATGAGAGACCTGGCTGTCCATTTTCTGGTCCCTCTGCTAGTCAACTCGTTGCTTTGCTTACAGCCGCCGGATTTCATGGTAATTAAAGTTATGATCTTTAAGCTATTGTTAAATAGTGTGATAGACACTAGGTTACCAAAGTATCCAAAGTTTCAAACATTTATGTACCTGTTTCTGTCTTCTTAAGATTATTGTGCTGCTATAGTACCAGTTTATATCCTTTCTTAATGTTCCATACACAGATATCACCATGTATCTTCTTCAGCGCTACCCTAACTTGGCAACAATTTCTGATTCAAATGAAAGCATTATACTTAATGTTCTGTCAAAATTGCCATCACACTTTCAAAGTGGACACAAGCTTGGATTTTGGAAAAGATGCATTTACCACTGTAAGTACAATTTCTTTAGGTGTAAGACTTTTATGCCACGAAACACTAATACTGACCCTGGATATGACATCGATAGTGACACATATGCACCGGTAATCTATTTATAATATTGAGGTGATTTAATGTAATCACGTGTATCGTTGTCGTATCGGTATAAGATACTAAACATGCCTTCAATCTGAAGTATTGGTGCTATGTAGCTCTATTTCCTTATCGAAAAATAACATTCTTAAACTATATCAGGCGTTCCTGTAGAACTCGAGCATTTACCACCCAATCAGTCAAGCCATCACCAGTCTTATTTTGGAAATACAATATGGAATGCACTTCAAACTCTTGGTATGTTATCCTTGTAGGGAAGTTCATTCCCATAGATTCTCTAAATGTATCATTCTCTATGAATTTCTGACACAAACACGTACATTAGATACGACACTGATATGTAGACACTGATGATAATTTGAAAATGAAGTAATTGAATGTAATCACCTGTGTCGGTGTGTGGTGTTGGTGTCGCAGACCAGACACACCTTCAGTCTTAAGTATAGGTGCTACATAATCCATTCTCTTAACAAATGATTCTTAGTTTATTTACATTGATAAAATAGACAATTTCTTTTGCAGTTCCTAGCATAAAGCTAGTTAGAGATACAAAGTTGAGACATGTATATGCTGTGAAATTGGTAGAGTTTGTTTCCTCACAAGCTTCAAACCTGAATGACTGTCAATTCTGGCAATCTTTCGTGAGTGCGGACATTATTTTCAGTGCAACATCATCTGGCATTGTTGAAATTTTAATGATCTGTTTTAAGTTTTTTCCTGATCTGGTTTGGACACACATGCCAAGTGAAGGGTATGTGGCTCAAATTGCCATCAAGAATAGGCAACAAAAAGTTTTTAGTCTTCTATGCAAGATGCCAATAATTTTCAAGCTTTTAGTCTTGGCATTAGATGAATCACAAAACACTACATCACATCTGGCCGCAAGGTTTGCTTCTCAAGTAGAGTCAGTTTCAGGTGCAGCATTTCAAATGCAAAGAGAATTACAGTGGTTTAAGGTTTGTTTAACTTAGTCTCATGAATGCATTCTTAATAAATTTTAGTTAAATTCCAGAAAGAAAGAAAAATATACCATATCCTTCAACTTAATTTAAAGTTTTCAAACAGGTCATTTATCATTTTTTGTTCAAATTAGTCCTTTCTTTTTAAAAATGATTACACTGTTGAACAAATTTTTATTCTTAGTACACTTATGTTACACATTTATACATCTATACATATAAAGAATATTTCACTACTTAGGACCACAATTAGACCCCCATTGACAACAAGGTCACAATCTTAGATATAAACGAAATAACATCATGTTAACGTTGATGGATACGATGTTGTAACAATCATTATGATGTAATTTAGATGTCATCTTGATGAATTGAAAATGTAATTTACATTTTTCAATGGCTAAGAAAGACTTCTGGTAACAAACATACATGAAATTTTAATCTAACATTGTTGACATTTTAAAATATAAATTACTAGTTTGACGTGTAAAAATGACCAACTTGACACGAAAAATGACATAGGATATGTTTGAAACTTTAAATAAGTTATTGATAACATAGCTATATCACCAACAGGAAGTAGAGAAATTGGATCACCCTCTCCATAAAGAAGTTAAAAATCAAGACGGTAAAACAGCTTGGCAAGTTTTCAAGGAAGAGCATAAAGCATTGCTTGAAGAAGGAAAAAACTGGATGAAGGATACATCAAACTCTTGTATGTTAGTAGCAACTCTTATTGCGACAATCGCCTTTGCAGCCGCAATAACTGTACCTGGAGGTAACAACCAGGACAAAGGAATACCAATATTCTTGTCAGATAACACATTCATGGTATTTGTTGTTTCAGATGCACTAGCCTTATTTTCCTCAATGGCTTCTCTTCTAATGTTTCTAGCAATCCTAAATGCACGATACGCCGAAGAAGATTTTGTCATGGCATTGCCTGAGAGATTAATATTAGGTATGGCTTCTTTGTTCTTTGCTGCGGTGACTACAATGGTAGCATTTGGTGCAGCTTTGTCTATGTTGCTAAAGGAGAGACTTGAATGGGCTCCAATTCCTATTGCTCTTTTGGCTTGTGTTCCAATTGCTCTATTTGCAAAGCTTCAACTTCCTTTGTTCATAGAAATGATCATATCAACATATGGATCTCAATTTTGACATGTAAATAATAGATGCATATAAACAAATGAAGATTGCACAAACATGATTAGTAATTACAATTGTACAAGTAAACTTGTGTCAGGTCATGTCATGTCATGTAAACTTGTCACATTGCACACTGACCCTACGTTCAAGTAAGTTCATTAAGAATTAATTTGTTGTGAAATTTAGATCATCTTTTAGAACAAAAATATTAGTAATTACAATTGTATAAAGACTATCTATCTTTCAAAAAAAAAAAATTGTACAAAAACTAATTACCTACAAATTAGTCTTAAAAATATCTAAATTTTACAGACAAGTTAATCTTTATGTGGTGTGACATTAAGGCGAGAATGACTTATAAGAGTTGAATATATTAGGTTCTAACAAATGCTTTTTTTTAGGGATCATGTTCTAACAATAAAAGTTAACATATCAACTTTTTCGAGCATACACTTCATAATTTGATTGATGTATTTGTCAATATAAAAAAATATAAGGACTATTTTCACTTATCAATAAAACTTCGATGATGAATTTGTACATTCACTCCTTAAATTCGTGTGATATATTGCATAAAAATTCAAAGTACAAAATCTTAAATTATTAACCAAGCAGTTGGACTTAAATGGTTAATGAGTTTTATCAAAAAAATCAATTGTTCAAAAGAACTTAAATTCAATTTCAGAGTAGAACAACTCATCATCAAACTTTAGGTACCCGAACTCCGGATTGCAAGACCTCTTTTCTTCTTAAAATCGTGGGATTAACAAAAAAAATCTTAGATTACTAAATTCTTTTAAAACAATCTTCCCTGAAAAATTATTTAAAGAAAATCTCTTACTAGTAATTTATTAAATACCAAATATTCTAATTAAAAATCGAATATACCAACAATATAGTCTTTAAACTATCAATATTCTTTTAATTCAGTCCATAAACTTTGTAAATATAATAAGTAGACCCTAAGTTATATAAAATCCGTCAATTTAATATATGTGAGTTGGGTCCATGATTCACGGATGTTAAAAGCATACCTTAAGACTTAATGATTGTTTACAAAAGGTATTTAGGAATTACCTACGGAAACTTCCTTGTGAGATATGAGTTAATTTTACTAACTAATTAATCATCATCGATAAAATGTTAAAATTAAATTGACCAATTTTTAAACACTTTATATAGAAATTACATTTGTTAGATAATAAAATATTGAGTTTAAGTTATTGTGTCGATATATTAGTAAGTTAGAGTCTATTAGATTTTATTATATTTATTCTCTTATAACCTTTTGTAATGTTAAGTTATTGATATTCTATGAAACTCTAGTCTCCATTGTTGTTATTATTCTATCTTTCTCTATTTTGTATTTGTATTGTTAACATGGTATCAAATCCGGGTTAAGGATTGCAATGTGAGAATTGGACACAGACCCACACTAGGCGTGAGGTGGGTGTTGAAATTGGTTTTCAAAGTTGGTTATAGTTTGTTATTAGTCTCACATTGCTCATGTTCTCGGACTGTTAAGTGTATAAATATGTTTGAATACATTAATCCTCTGAGTTAGCTTTTGGAATGAAATCCAAACATATTTAACATGGTATCAGAGCTATTGGTATTTTATGAAACCCTAGCCTCCTTTGTTGTTATTATTCTCTTTTTCACTATTTTGTATTTGTATTGTTAACAACATTAACTGATTTTATATATTTTAAAGACTTTTTATTATATTATCACCTAAAAAATCCTATTTGTTATATTTATTAGAGAGTAAAAAAAACAGAGAGTGAGAGTTTAGGTATTAAATTAATCTAATCCGTGTTCGTAAGCTTAGTTGAATTGGATGCTGAAAAATCTAATCTTGTTCGACCTAAAATACTAGAAATATATCTCCGATCAAATGACACAACGGCGATAGTTGACGTTGAACCATATAATCTCAATGTTATTTCAACAAATAAAGAAACATTATTATTATCGTTTGACTTTGTTGCATAGGAAATTGGTTACATTGATGGCAAACCATGTTGTTGTTCCTCCCTTAGATGGAATAAAATCATATAATCCTCGTATCATGATCAGTATCCATTTTATTTCTCATATTAATATTGTTACTCTTTCACTTTTTGATTTGATGATGATTCATGATCTTAGAAGTATCGAATTTGTTACTGTTATTACTGTGGTGTTAGAGACACACTAATGCTAGTTGCATTACATGCATATGATTTCTTGTTGAAATGTTTTTAGGATGTTGCCATTATGGGGTGTAACAAATTTGTGAAGAGTGAATACCTAATTTGGTTCTCACAATTTTCGACGACCCAATTTAGTCTGGACAAAAAATAATACTACCAAACTAGTTTATCTATTATAATGAGCGACTAATTTGTCCTCGTATAAATATGTTAGGGACTACTTTAGGTATTATTTCTTGTAAAGGACTAAATTTGGTTGCGAGAAACTTGTGAGGACCAAATTGAATCTCTACTTTTATATAAAGTTGAAAACTTAACCAAATGGGTTTGCATTCTTCTGAGAGTAGGAACCAACAACAATAAATGGAGAAGACTGTTACTGATTTTTGTCTTGGTTTAGAACATGTTTGGATAAACAAAAACTTATCCACAATTGGTGATGGGAAAAGTAATAATTAAAAGGATCTTGCAATGAATTTTTAAGCAATAGCTTCTCTGTGAGTTGAAATTAGCTTCTGTATCTCAGAGTTTTTAAATGCTCTCGTGATTGACTTGTTTATAATGACCTTTTCACAACTGAATATTCATAAACTTATTTTAATCTATGTAGCACCAACACTTTGTTGAATGTGTGTTCGATGTTTGACACTAACGCATGTGGTTATATTCAATTACTTTCATTTTCTCAAATTATGTTTGGTGTCCATGTGTTAAAGTCGTTTCTAGTGTGTGTGTTGGTGCTTCATAGGTTTTAATTCAGAAGCTTCTTAGCTAGAAGCTAAATCTAGTCGTAGATGCCTTGTAGTTGTGTATACTGTCAATCAGAGACTGTCTTTATAAATTCCATGTTAAATTCATGGCTTTTTATAATATGGCATGTAAACTCAAGAGTACCATGTTGAAATGAACAATAGAGCACTATACTAGTATTTTTCATTTGTTATCTTAAATTTGGTACTAAAGCGCCACCAGTTTCTGTGGCATTTACGCTCTTCTTTTTGTGCAAATTGTTAATAACTATTTTGTTGAAAACAGGAAGGACACAAATTATAATCGAAGAGCCATTGCAAGCCTTATACAAGCAGTGTACTTCCTTGAACTTGATAGACAGAACAACAGAACAAAAGAAAATTCTCTAGCACCAGATTTTTGGATTCCCTTCAAGTATAAACCGCACAAATACTGATTGATGAAAGAGATGGATCCATTTTCGGTGCAATATTTCAATGGGATCAGTCTGCAGCATTGTCTGAATTCAAACCATTCAAACCAGTCGGTGCCCCAAGAGCTGTTTTAGCACTCAGAGGAACACTGGTCAGATTCCCTACTATGCGAAGAGATTTTGAAGACGATTTCCGCTTTGTTGCTTGGGAAAGCTTGAAGGACTCTGTGAGGTTTAAAGTAGCTATGGATGCAGTAAAATCGGTTTATGATACATATGGAAGCTGAAATGTATGCATTGCAGGGCATTCTTTAGGTGCTGGATTTGGTCTTCAAGTGGGAAAAGAATTGGCAAAGGAAAGGATTGATGTGGAAACGCATTTATTTAATCCACCTTCTGTTTCACTTGCTCTGAGTCGGGGAAATATTGGAGAAAAGGCAGAATATGTTTGGAATAGAATTAAAAATGTGCTTCCTTCAAGTAGTGAAGTCCGTGTCAGCAACGATGTGGACGAGACTTACGTTATGCGATTGAAGAGAATGATACCTCGATTATCATGCTTGATGGATGCTGGTTTTGGAAAAGGAAAATGGATTCCACATCTTTATGTTAACAGCAATGATTGGATTAGTTACTTTTATGTCCATACCGATGGAACAAGAGAAAATATGGGCGATGTTGAGAGTATGGATCCTACAGATCAGCAAAATGAAGCCTAGTTGTTTGTTGTCTCAAAGGAAGACCAGAAATTTCTCGAGGCTCATAGCCTGAAACAATGGTGGTCAAGTGACGGTAACATAGAGCTTAGGCATGATATCCGCAATAGCAAACTCGTAAGCGCGCAACTTAAATCTTTGAATAGTAGTACACCTTCTCAGGTCATACTTTTCTATTATCTACGGTATATTTCATTAGCCACTAGTCGCGTAAATATTAGAGATGCGACAGATTACCTTTGGAGTATACTTAAATGTGTGCCTCGTATAAGTGGTAAAGCTCAAATCAGCAATGGTGGAGAAGTGACTTCAGGTATAGGTTTGATGGGTTGGATGCCCCAATTATCTGACTTGAAGGATACCAATGATTGGGTGCACAAATGGGTACCACGTCTGTCTGTTAACAAGAATGGCAGCACAGAAGAGAAGGTGGTTAGCAAGAAGAATATAGAGCCTGAAGACAGTAAAATTACTGCAACTCATGGCTTGCAACAATGGTGGCCAAGTGACACAAAACTTCACCAAGCTCTCCATGATAGTAAACTACACATAAGGCAAGTTAAATCATTATACACCGCTACACCTTGGGAAGTAACAAAAAGATTAAATCCTTTTATTTCACATGTCTCAATAGTATTGGACAAAAAGAAGAATTTGTATGGAAATGGAATAGTATTACATCCATACTTCATTCAAGTAGTGAAACTCACATGAAAAATGACAATAACAAGATATCAAGTGTACCGTTAAAGAGTTGGATGCCTTCACTGTCAGGCTTCAAGGATGTTGGTTTTGCTGTGGTCAGAACGGCTTCTCCTATGTTTAATCTACCTTTTGTTTCATCAGCCATACGTCGTTGAAATAATGGAGAAAAGGAAAACTTTGTTTCAAGTAGTGAAACTCAAGACAGCAACGATTCAGAGCAGACTTCAATACTGAAGGATGCTACTTTTGGGGTGGGAGAATTTGTTCCCTATTTGTATGCTAACAAGAGAAGTGGTGGCATAGGAGAGAAAATGGTTAACAAGGAGAACAAGGGTCCTTTGCAATAACACAGGAAAAGCCTCAAGTGAACAATGGATTTACTACATAGTTTGCTAGCTTCAATCTTAATGCAGCAGTTGCAGTCTGCTTTTGCTTTTAATGTTACTTGAGCTTAAGCTGTTAAAACTCTAGGAGTAGAAACTCCAATAGCATTATGAAGTGTCAATCTCTCTCTTATTGCCTCTGAATATTTATAGGTAATGCATAAGAATGAAATATTGATTTTTTTTTTAAGCCAAAAAGGAATTAAATTAAAAAAGTGATCAGGAAGTATAAGATTGGGGGGACATATACCTGACCCAGTAAACCACAAAACAACACGTAGCGGGTGATACAACAAATGAGTGATACATATAAAAAAAACGCAGCCCTAAAACCATCACTACTACGGACAATCCAGCGAACCCACGCGTGGGCACGAAACCGAATTGCAAAAAAACGCAGAGTGAACATTCAGAGCTTCTAAAAGGCATATGAATCGAATGCCAACACATAAACAATTCAAGTTCCAACAACCCCCTTCTAAACGAAGCAAGTTAAAAGCCCTTTCAGGCTAAGCCAACCAAGTACGAACCGAAGCACGTATATGTCTTCATATCACAGTCCATCAACGATGCAAACACTCGAGGCAGATAAAGTCCTTCAGATACGATAACCAATAACTACCTTCAACACGGAGCGTCTACGCACCTAACCCTTTCGAGCACAGCAGGACAGAAACAGCGAACCCATCTCAAACCCAGAAAAACCAGGTTCGAGATTTACAAACCAATTAAGTCGAGACATACCGCCACCAATCTTCATCTTCCTGTATCAAAAAAGAAAAACAAAACAGAAACAGCAACAACAAAAACCTTGTGATACCCACAAAGGCAAACGGCAGCAAAACACGATGGGAAAGAAGGCCAAAACAAACACCCAAACCTCCGGCGAGGTCAAGCCACATCTCACGAACATACAGACCTACGAAACATCCCCGTGAATGCCAAGAACAACAACTGTCAACCACCAAGACACGGCGGAGCTGCTGAACGACAGATCAGAGGAGCGTAGTTTTGAAAACCGGACCCGGTCCGACCGGGTGGCCAGTTTGAGTCGACCAACGGATTGGCCATGCTTTTGAATCGGTGTGAACTGGTGTGACTCGGTCTAAACCGTATAAAACCGGTGAACTGACGGGGTTGTCAAACCGGACTGGTTGGATATGAAGCATGAATTTAATTAAATATTTTTTTGTAAAAAGTGGCATGGGTGGGAGTAGAACCCATGACAGCTAGCTAGCAAGGAAAACACATTACCGCTGCACCACTGAACATCTATTGGAAAGTAATTGCTTTTGATACATTATATAAGCGCATCTTGAAATAGGAAATCAATATCATACAAATCATTAAATTGTGACCTTAAAACAATATAAAATAATTTCATAAATATTTTACTTGTCAAAAAAGAGAAAAATTCATAAATATTTTACTTGATTACATTACAACTATTTTTTTTAACACAATTGTTTTTATTTGTATTGTAGATGCGAAGTAAAATGTTTTTTAATTTTTTTTTGTCAAGTAGCCTAGTGACTAGAGCTCACACAATTAAATTGTGGAGAAGTGGAGTGTTCGGGGTTCGAACCCCGGCCCTTGCATATGAAATGCAATATCT
>Ga0315913_1000247_pt1 | contig 42066 bp, 26 predicted proteins | sample MpolsnodulesMG_FD_207736 | JGI IMG/M metagenome (GOLD analysis project Ga0315913, IMG submission 207736) | Medicago polymorpha root nodule microbial communities from Los Angeles, California, United States - small nodules | ecosystem: Host-associated > Plants > Roots > Nodule | place: USA...
GATATACAATCAGAGGTATTCACAATACAATACGAAACAGAACAGACTCTGTTTTTCTAGACACTTAAGAATTCTAAGATATGAACAATTGAAAGAATTCTCTAAGTTGTTGATGTTTTGTTTACGATGTTTTGCACAGAGAGTGTTGGCCTTTTTTCTTGTATATATCTTGTTATTATTCTCTAAGTCTTCATCCCTATTTATAGAGGATTTGAGAGACGTTGAAAATTTAGCCGTTACATCAACTTGTCTTGCTTGAAGCTTTGATTCTTCACCATTGATCTTTTGCCTGATTTGATATTTGTCCTATGAAGAACTAATTTCAAATCCATTCCACTTGAAACACAACAAAGTCTGCAACAATGTTACTGTTATTCTTGTCTTGATGTAGAGACAAAGTTGCAGAGATGGTGGTTGCAGAGTTAGTGGTTGTACACTTCGTACACTGTACTTTGTCAACTCTGGTGAAGTAGCTTCTGGCGAGATGCTTATGATAACCATTGCTTCTGATGACCTTGCTTCTGATGACGTGTCTTCAGGAGCTCTTCTTCAGACTTGTTTCTTCAGACGCACTTCTTCAGACGCATTCTTCCAGACGCTTTACGCTTCAAATAAAATTCCTTTGCTCTTTGACTTGTTCAATCAGAATCTTTATGAATAATACTTTGATTTTGGATCCTGTACACTTGAACAAATTGTTTAGCATATCCAATTGATAATTTTTAATACCGTGTTATCATCAAAACTCAAGAGGTGGTTTTGAGAAACACCCTTTGTTCCAACAAATATCCCCTGAAGTTTTGCACTTATGTGCAAAATGCCCTCCGAACTTGAAAATTTATATTTTTTCTTCTTATACTTGATTCAAAAGATATTAAAGGCAAACAATTAGTAGTTAACTGTAATGAAAATCTTTTAGAATCTCCACTTGATACTTCGTTTTTCATCTATGTTATATGGACTATTTGGTTGTCCCTTTAGATTATGTTTGAAACTGAATAGTTGTTTCTTGTGCACCTATGCTTTTCTATTTCATTCCTATGCTTCATTATTGTCATGATCTACTTAATAGGCTCAACTTCATTCCCTTCACATTTACTTGCCAACTACTTTTTTGTTGCAAAGGCAAAATATACTTATACTTATATTGCTAAATGATAATAATATATATTGTCACTTGATATAATTTTCATAATCAGATAAGTATTGCAGAGTAAAACCATTAGAAACAATGTCATCTAATCATTGGTTTAAAAAAATGTCAACTAATCTATTTATAAAACATAGCATATCAATTTAAATATTTAGCTAAGTTGAAAAATATTATAATTATACATTATTTACAAGGATATCAACCACTATGTTAATTGTTTGCCTTTAATATCTTTTGAATCGTGTATAAGGAAAAAAAAATATAAATTTTCAAGTTCGGGAGCATTTTTCACATAAAAGTAAAACTTCAGGGGTATATTTGCAAAACGTGATGTTGACTGACAGAAGAATTTGACGGAGGGGGTAAATTGATTAACATTGTGCAATTTCGGGAGGGAGGGATGGGTAATTGACTAAACTTACAATTTCGGGGGTAATTGTCTATTTACTCATTTGTGGCTGAAATTGTATATCTTCATTTTGACACCCCTAAATTTCTTGTACATAACAATTCTAATAATACAACGCCAAAATATTCAATTCTAAGAATGTGATTAAGAAGTGACATTATTACTTTAGTTGACTCAAAACACCAAAATTCTAAAGCGGCTAGATATCATTCGTGAACACCAAACTAATTTTGCTTATCAAGTAATGAATGATGGAAATCATATAAAGGTGACCCAACCAACACATTTCTATTTGAGAATGAGTCGATAAAATCCCTGGAAATTAATAAACTATAAGCATTATCAAATATCATGTGTCCTAAAGTAGAGACTCTTTCTTGTATGCCTTTTTTCATTCTAGAAAATGGTAATTTGGTGATAAAGGCTGAAGTATTATTGAAACAATGGAACAGCTATAATATTAATAGGGCTATATATACAATAAATGATCTTATTTCCATCTTGCAACAAAAGAATTTAATTTAATACAAACTCTCACATATTTAGCAGACAATAATTAACCTCATCAGAAATAAGACTAGTTCAACACTTATATTGTACTTCTTTTCAGTTAAAGAATTACATTCACTTGCTTGGATGTGTTTTTCTCTTTGCAAAGAACATGACAACCTTTGAAGGAAACAATGATTTCTTCTTCTTCTTCTTCTTTCCATCTGAAGCAGGTCCAGCTTCAACATTATTATTATTATCAGTAGTAGGAGAAGTAGTAGCAGTAGTTGCAGCAGTAGTGGTAGTAGTAGTAGTATCTACAGGAGATTTTCCCTTTGAGGAGTTTGGTGAAGAGTTTGGTGAATCATTTACATTCACAGTTGCAGCAGCAGCATTAACCTCATTAGCTTTTCTTTGTTCTTGTTCAGCTCTCCATGTTCTCAACTCTTGTTCTACAGCTGATTTTCCTTCTGCAGCTTTCTCAGCATTCTCATTTGCAATCTTAAGTGACTCCCTTCTTACACACAGCTCTTCATTCAGTTCTTCTAACTTCTCCAAGCTTCTCAATTCAGATTCCTTTGCCATCTCAATCTGTGAATTTGCAGCTGCAATTCTTAGATTAGCTTGTTCCTCAGCCTTTTGAGTTCTCTTACTTAGCTCATGATATTCATCTAATGTGAGTGTCACAAGAGATGAAGAATCATTTTTGTTGCTTCCTCCTCTAGCTGATTCACTTCTCTCCAATGCTTTGATTGAATCTTTAGCCAATTTTTCAGAAACTTTAGCAGCTCCTGTTATTAGAGATAAAGTTAGTTAAGAATTAGAGCCCATTTGTGAAAAAAAATACCTTTCTAAACAAAATAATCACTTTCAAAGCTAAACTTTCCAAAATCACAAAATAACTTTTTCTTTTTAAAAGTTCTGTAGAAATTAATCGCTAAATTAATGAATATCAAAATCACTTTTTTACCAGTTTTCAATAGATGAGATATTTCAGTAATACCTATTTCATTTTGTGTTGCTTGTAATCTACTTTCCAATGTAGCTAAGTTTGCTTTGGCTTTTTCAGCTTCTTCTTGTGCTTCAAGAAGTTGAGCTTGAGCAGTTTGAGCTAATGATTTGGCTTCATCAGCTTCTTGTGCTGCTGCTTGAAGTTTCTTAGGTAACTCAGCCATAATCTCTTTTGCTTCATTCTCTTTCATTTGAAGAAAAGCTATTGCTGATTTTGATTTCTCAAGTTCAACTTGAAGACTTGTGACTTTAGCAAAAGCTTTTTCTTCACTTTCTTTAAGGTTGTTGAGAATCAACTTTTCTTCTTTTAGTTCTGATTGAAGCAATATTGAAGCTTCTCTTAAGCTGTTAACCTCATTATTTGCCTTTTCAATGTTCATCTTTACTTCCTCTAGTTCCTTCTTTCTTTCTTCATTGGTTTCATCTTCTAGTTTTGATTCCATATATGCTGCTAACTCGGCTTTCAAATCAAGCAACAAAGCGGAAGATGCTTCCAATTTGGATTTGAGAACTCTTGCTGATAAAACTTGTTCATTTAGTGTCTCTAGCTCCTTTTCTGATTGTTCGAGTTCAAGCTTATAGTTTTGAGTTTCTTCATCAACGACGCCTAATGCTTGTTCCTCGGCTGCCAAGTGCGCCGTTTGAGTTGAAATCAATGACTCCTTTGTTGCAATTAACTCAGCTGTTAAATCTTCCACTGCTTTTTCAATCTCCTTGGATGCTGCAACAGCCTCCTCAGCATTGTTGATAGCTGCATCCCTTCCACTCAATATAAAATCATACTCTTTCCTTAAAGAGTCCAATTCTTTTTTCAAATATTCCAATTCCGAAACTGCAGCACTATGCATTGATTTTTCAACCTCAATTTGTGCTTTGGCTTCAAAACTGGCTTCATCTGCAAGGTCTTGCTCCAGCTCCTCAATTTTTCGAATCACAAGTTCCACTTCTTCTTTTACCTGAAGCTCATCTCTTTCTACACTTTCTAAGTTGAGTTTGAGTTCTTCTGTAAGTTTCTTAGTGTTTTCCAATTCTTCAGCTGTATTTGGTTTTCCAAATTCATGTCCAATCTTGCTTCTCTATTCACCCAAAAATAACAAAAGAGAAAGAAAAGAAAAAAAGTAATCTGGTTTAGGAAATTCAGACTTCAAATTTTGCATGCCTCAAAGAATGAGAAACAACTAACAAGTAATGTATAGAGAAAATATCATTCATCCACTTTGCATCGGCACAATATGTTTTGACACAATAGCGATTTGTTCAAATTCAGCCATGCTATAACCGCTATTTAACGACACTGGTCCATTATAAGATTATATAAAGCTATATACAACTAGGACTAGGGACAGTGGAAAATATAATATGATGCCACTTACTAATCCAAAACTAAGAAGAAAAATGTATAAAGCAAGAATTTAATTTAAGGAAGACATTATGAGTATGACATACCTCCAGACTTTGAGTTCTACGGGTTTTCCAATCCACTATTCCTCCAAACTTGGACACAGCATCTTTGACAGATTTCAAAGGAGCTGCTGTATCAATTACATTCTTAAGACCAGAATCACAATTTGGTGAAGTTTCATCACCAGCCTGACTGGGGGATTCTGGTTGTGGCTCCATTGTTTTTTTTTTCTTTTCTTTTCAAAGTGGCACCTCTTCTTAAATACGAAATCTGCTCCAAAACAGAAATTGGGAGTGCCACCAAAATGTCTGCAATTCAAGTTATCATTATTATTAAGAAAACAAATATGTATAATGAAATATAGCTATATAAGAGTATGTGATGAAATTTTTCACAATGCAGGATGGTGCCCCTTTAATCTTTAATGCCCCAAAATATTATTGTATAAAATGGAATGTGCTTCTTTAATCTTTATTTCCCTTAAAATAACATATTTTGCCACAAACCAACACAATGTTTAAGACCATTAATGAAAAGAGAATATGAAATGTAAGCATAAAAATGTTTATAAGCAAGATACAAATAAAAAGTGATTAATCCAACCTGAATTAGAATTGTAGAACAGGGAAAAAAGATGATGCACTAGAAGAAAGAGGGAGAGATGGTCCTATTAGAATAAATATTATGTATTATAATTTATATGGTGCATGTCATAGGGTACGTTACTGATGACGAGATGAAGGAGGATAATTAACTATTTGCATTGCAACCTCCTCCCTCCATTTTTAATTTTTTGTGTGTTCCAAACCCATGCAACGTCCCCACAAACTACCACCTCTACTATATATATCTAGGGAAAACAAAACCACATTTTAGCACGTGTGGTGTAGGATCACCACACCTCATCATTTTCCACCACCATTAAAATAAACATAGTATTATCTTTTTTTTAAGGAAAATATAGTATTATATATTTCTCTACTTAAAAACTCTTTTTTTTTTTTTACTCAAATTCGGTTTATTAATTTGTCTTATTTCATTGTTACTATTTTATTCTTAGTTAGTTACGATTTTTCCCTTCATCTTATAGTAAATTATTTTCGGTTTATTAAATAAATTATAATAAAATGAAATTCATAGATAAGATATCTATTGATAGGATAATCTTGTATACTATGTGACAAAAATAATGCAATTTTGTGGGAAGAAGGAATTTTCATCTTTACTGCGGTAGAACCAATCACACTTTGGTAATTTTATAGTTATTAATTTCTCTCCTACATAGTACTAGCAAGACATACATGAATTTAGGTTTAAATGTCCCCTTTTTCAAGTTTGAATACTTTCTTCCTAAAATAATGAACAGAAAATTTAATTAATCTGATTGAAGCCATCAAGTTGATGGGAATGAAATTGAGGATCCTAATGTCAATCATTTTCAGCATATTTCTTATCCTCGATTCCATTTCAATGAGTGGTGTCACAACCTAAATCTTCATCTTCTTCCTAGATTATAATATAAAAACATATATAGCTATGAAATATGCAATTGTAATACAAAAACATATCCTAAATTATATCCTTAAAATAAGGAACAAAGCTTTGTTTTGTGACTACGGGGACACCATGGTAGTATCATCACATTTATAAGATGTTACGTTTCAAATTCCACAGGAGAGACTTCTCTACATAATGTTATATCACATATATTTCCGCAAATACAAGCACGCAAAAACTTCCATCACAAGTAACTAAAAGAAAAGGAGAAGAGATATATTATGTCATCCTCGTCCCAGATCAGAAATAAAATACTAAAAAACGTTTCAAGTTTATTGGAAGAAATTGTTAGATTTTATCACAAATCATAAAAATCAAACAATGCAAAAGAAACAATCAATATAGTTACCATTAGAAGGACCTAATTATGTTGCACACAATAAGATACTATATTGTGAACAGAAAAAGAAAAAACATGAATTAACATCATGTTAATAATAAGAAGAAGAAACAATCAAGAAGGCATGCAATGCAACAACAAAATAATGAAATGAAATGAAAATGGTAATAAAGAAATGAATGAACCTGGAATAATAGAAATGTAGAATCTGGAAAGAGAAGAGAGAAAAGAAATGTGATGATAAATTAAGGAGGAGGAGCAGAGAGGAAAGGAGAAGCTATAAGACGGTGGAAGAAGGAACTGTTGTTATTGTTGAGGCGATGAAGAAGGAAGGAACAGCTCATTACTTTCTCAAATTTTCTTCCTTCCAACTCATCAACCAATGCAAAATATGCTATGCAATACAAACGTTAACATATCCTTCCACCAATAACATTAATTCATATTCAAACACGTGTTGGGACACAGCATGTCACACCCTTTTCCACCACCATTTTACTTTTCATCTAAATAAACACATAGTTTTTTGTTAATTTTCTTACTACCACATCCTAAAACCCTCTTCATTATTTCAACAATATCCGTCTTATGAAATTATTTTATTTTATTCTTATTATAGTAATATATATCTTCTTTTTTTTTAAAAAAAAAGGATATAAATAGTTTGTCTCATGATAGTATGTCCGAAGTTAAAATGAAATTGAAAATACATGAGCATATAAAAAGGCGAATAGAAAAACTAGTCCTCAAAATTTTACCATCTTTGAAATTGTAACATGTTAGTCAAAATAATCTTTTCGTCAACTTTTATCATTAAAGACTCTAACCTAACACGTAAAATGACATGTGACATTCCACAGATCTCACATCAATTGCATCATAGAATGTGATAAATAAATCATAAATGAATATATTATTGTATCCTATATAATTTACAAAATGGCGCAACTTACTGTATGGTTCTCAATATTTCTCTATACATTTGCATTCTACCATATAAACAATGGAAGTTATAACATACAAAGGGAATGAAAATAATAGAAGCAGGTTGTGATATTAATATAAAAATTTCAGCCAATAACTGCAAGCAAGCTTTGTCTCACAATTGGAATTGAACATAGTATAGATCCAAATATGCCATTCAAAGCATAAGCAATGGCACAGAATGGGAGAGCCTCAGGTTCCTTGGCAGACAATGCTGCTGTTCCAAGCCCATGAGCACTGTACAAAATTTATTCAAGAGCAAACAATCACATATGCATGAAGAAGAAAATATTTTTCTATGCTTGTTTGTTACCAGAATCAATAAAAATTCTTCTTATCAATACCATTTCTAGTTATGTTACGAGTTTCACATTGGATGAAATATGACCTGGAAATGAGTTTATAAGTGAGAGGCATCCCTCACCTTACAACCTGGTATCAGAATCTGTTTAAAATCCATTGGGCCACCCCCTATTGGGGCTGCCCAAGTCACACTCCAGATGTCTAGTCTTAGACGTGAGAGACTGTGCTAAGAGTCTTACATTGACATTTCTCATCTAACAGGCCACTTTTGTTGAGTTGAGTTAGACCAACCCAACCTAAATTTTAAGACTACCTGACAGACAAACTACGTATAGACCAAATTAAAACGGTGACATGGGAATTGTAAGACTCCACACCTCTCCACCAGAGTGTATAATCCAAATGCAATTTCAGGGTGTGATGCAAAGATAAAGGGTTTTTGGTAAGCGAACAAAATATTGGTTAGCGAAAAAATACCTAGAAGCAGTTGCTATTCCTCGAGCAATCGGATCACTAAATCTGAGTCTATCAAGAGTTGCTTGCACGAAATTTGCCCCAACCAGACCAGTTACTACAACCACTGCTGCTGTGAGAGATGGATTGGCACCTGTACACAGAAAATACAATTTTTCAGTGATGGAACTAAAGTACAATCAAATACAAATCAAAATTTAGAGCATCCATTTAATGATTATTGGGATGAACGGTTGCAGTCCAGGCATGATACTTACCATCAAACAGAGACACAATACTGAGGGCCAATGCCACTGTTATACATCTGGGTAGAATGGACACGGTTAAGGATGGTTCTAATTGAATAAGACGTCCAACAAGGGCGGTTGAGTACAGTGAGAATATTGTTGAGATGATGACAGAAGTGAAAATCTCAGCTGCATGCCTTTTCACAAGCTGAATATAGAAAACAAATCAATGGTTAATGAGTAACGGTTTAGCCGCTGTTTAACTAGTAACTATGGTATGAGAAAGAAAAATGTAGGAAAACAAGTTTTCTATTTGGTTAGTGATTGGAAAGAGAATCAAGTCTGTACAAGGATATGTACACTATTCTATGCTCTTCAAGTTGAATTCATATCCTGTTTGGATTGACATTTTTGAATTTATTTACTGGCATAAGCATTTGTAAGACTGTTATTGAAAGCTTATGGAAACATCTTATCAACTGTTCATAAACTGCTTTCAGCTTATTTCTGTAAGTTCTACATGATAGCTTATGAAAACAACTTATAGCTTATATGGAAACAGTTTGACTTTATTTTGCCTTTTGTTATAAAATAGTTTATACATAAGCACTTAAATAATAACTGTTTATGCTATAAAAAAATATGCTGTAAAAACAAATGAGACATTGTTGTATTTGTCTGCTTTAGTTTTTTAGCAGAAGTATAAGATTTATTTCCTGAGGAAACAGATGGTTTACCTTTCTTTGCTTGAACATGGAGAAGGAAAAGGAGAGAATAACAGATCCCAAAAAACCCATTAAAATGTCACCGGCTCCAGGATTGGCAGATGCGTTGGTAAGGTAATATCCTATGAATGTAGAGAGAAGAGTCAACAAAAACTAAAGATATATCATGCCGAAATGGCTTTGACTATAAAATTTCCCGGGCATAGTGGTCGAGAAAGAGGAACCGTGATGTGAAAGAAAAGCTAAAGAAAAAATGACTTGAAATTTGTTCCATATATTTATCAGTAATGAGAGGATTTCTCACTTGATTTATGGTGAGATGCTTTCTGAAATACCATCACAATACAGCACCATAAAATGAAAAACTCTTTACTGACACAACTTTACAATAGGACTAATTATGTTTTAATCCCTCAACTTAAGAAAGTGCTCGATTTTGGTCCCTGAAGTTTAAAAAGTATCTTTTTCCTCCTCGATGCCTTTTTTGTTTTAGTCTCTACAATATATTTATTTCTCATTGGTGTCAGTACTATTCTTTTTAATCCCTATATTGTACATGGACTAATTGAACATAAATCAAATATTACACAGACTAAAACAAAAAATATACATTATAGGGACTAAAATAAATCAACGAGTTGCATATTTCAAGACATTGGGGACAAAGAAAAACTGGTTTCCTTAGGTAACTTGCCAGAAGATTTGAAATGCTTGACTGTTTGTCATTCGGTGTTTGCAATCAGAAGGAAGTTTCAAACTTGTTGTTTATGAACTTGAGTTTCTTTTCCTAGTTAATTAGCACCAAATATCATGATAGAGTAATTAATTATATAGTTATCTTCAAACATACCTAGAACAGGATCAAGCCCTAACTTTGAAAAATACCCGAAAGCAAATGCTGTCAAAACTGCGGATAGTGCACAGCAAATTATAGGATGGAAGACCTTCTTCACATTTGATGGCAACCTGAAAGAAAATAACAGGAAAAATGAATCAACCTCAAATAAAAAATTGAATTACATACACAGTTGGTAATAAAATTCCAATAGCATAAGCATGTGATAAAGAATGACTTAATTCATATACACTGTCAGTTTAAAGATTTTTTACACTGTCAATCAATCATACTTGTCATAACATTAAAAATGTTTGACTTCAATCATAACTATTTCTAAAATCACACATATGATTGATTTTGATTTGTTGACAAAACGTTTTACACTGGCATTATATAAAAGCTAAACTCATAACGGAATACTTGTTTTTCAATTTTAAACCTTGTGTGAATAGGGAAAAAGCAATTGTCAATTTGAATATCAGTAGTAAAAACGAATATATTTTACCCAGAACCAACCATGTAGCCTAACACTGTGGCTGCAAGCAAAAACGGAAGGCATGTTCTAGCACTTGTCCCTAGTAATGTTGGATAAAATAATGCACTAACAAATGATGTTAGGAGAATCCCAGTCCATGTCCACACTTCTACTTGAGAAAAAGGTGACGGCTTTCCCATAGGCTCAGCATCTATCAATTCTGTTTTCACAGCTTTTCGTACTGCTATAGCTGTGTAACCAGCAACACAAAGTGTAGCTAGCCATCCTCCAACTGAACAACATTATTAACATCAGTATCCAAACATCACACATGCACCAAAATATGCACATCATGCAGGAGATGCAGATTTTGAAAAGAAAAAGTGAAGAAGAGAAGATTTGTCACTCAAGTCAATAAAATGCTGAGGCTATCTAATTATTTAAGCATCTATAAGCCATTGATCAGCATACCCAAATTTAAATAAATTGTTGATCGAGGGTTCTCAATCAATCTATGTAATACTGACACTTCAGGTTGAAGTTGTGCACGACACATTCGGTATCCAACACTTGTGTGACACTGTCACGTGTGGTTACATTCAACCACTTCCGTTTTCTCCAATTACTAAGGGTGTATCTGTGTCAGTGTCTGTCCGGTGTTTATGTATGTGTCAGTGCTTCGGGGATCATTTTGGAATTTCGTTAGTTTCAAAGACCAAATTGCTTGATCCCTCCCTACCCTACCATTTCGAGGACTAAAACGGTGATTCACTCAAGATGGTCACTCGCAATGCAAAATCAGAGCAACTTAGCCAATCCAACAATAAATAAATAGCAAATAAATAACCAAGAAAAACATGCACCAACCTACAATAAGACAAATTTTGATGCCGGAAGCAGCAGGTATATCTTTAACAGAAAGAGGCAAGACAACCAAAGAAGGAACATAGAATAAAGGGAGCCATCTCTGAATAAACATAAAAGCAGGTTCAAAGAAGTTCATCACTGCTGTAGCTGCAGATGGCACAGTAGAGTCAAGAATAATCAAAACTGAGAATATACAAAACATTCCAAACAATGCACTAGGGAATTTGATAGCAGCTGCTACAAATGCTTTCTTCAAAAACTTATCCGTAGCAAGAAAAAGCCCCAGAGACACAATCAAATGTAACACCCCAAACACCTGAAATTTAGAAGCAAAAAAATAAAAACTCAAATTTATCACAAATTCGACGTAGTAGTGTGTGTTTGGTTTGGTTCTAAGTGGTGAAAATTGATTTTGATTGAATTAAACTTGTAGAATTCAATTTAGTTAGAATGAGTTTAGGGTGAAATAATTTATGTTTGGATAGATTCATATGAAACTGAATTGAATAATAAATTTGAACCATAAAAGCTATTAATCCTATCTAATCAATTATTTTAAGTCTTCATAATCACTTATGGCTCTCCCAAAATGAATCCAAACATGCACATAGAAACATATAGACTCACATTATGAGTGAGTGAAGAGGTATTCCCAGAATCAGTTTCAGCTGATTTAATTAAAAGGTGTCTGCTTTTTGAATTTCCTTGAGAACCCTTGTGCAAGAAACTGGAATTGAGCATAGTAGGAGTTGTTAGGTTACACAAAATGGAATGTTTTTGGATGCAAGGGAGAGAAAGAGGTGATGATTTTGTAGAAAGGGTGGCATGAAAGAGTGATGGTGAGAAGTGAAAAGGGAGTTGTGGTGAAATAGGTTGCCATGGAAGTGGTAAAGTTTCTGCGGCTTCAAGAGAAAGGTATCATTGCATTCATACTATCTTGTGGGACCTCAAAGAGAAAATTTTGTTTTTTTCTTTGTTTTTTGAGTGAGAGAACCTGATAAGAATTATTATGGACAAGAAATTATGATATTTCCCAAAAAAAATAAAAATTATGATATTGGATATTTTGTTTGAATTTGGTGATATTTCTACATCACAATAACATTAATTTACGAGGTTGACCTTACACATTGGTTAGGGATCGAATATTGGATATGTTGATATTTCATACAAATTTATTATTTAAGGTCCTTAAAGAGTGCTACATTAGCATTTCTCTTGTTGATATTTCATACAAACTTACTAATGATACCAAAAAGATTAAATCTCATGAGATTATGATTATGATTGTGAATTTGCTAATGGCTTAATTATTTTATAATTTCCTTAACTCAAAATTACACATTAGACACGGTGAATGTTTAGATTATCTTTGGGAGATATTAGCAAAAAAAAATCATCTATGGGAGAAGTAAAAAATGATTCTAAAGATTGATTGTGGCATTTTTAGTTTTTGCCTCTAAACTGATTTGTAAACTAAAGTTTATTAACTAATTCACTTTCATGTGAATATATTTAAAACATAAATCACTTTTCTTTAGACTGGCTGTTAACTAAAATTAATCTTACAAGATCAAAAGCAATTTTCGCCGTAGAATCAAACTCACTAAGAAACATAGACTCACATTTTGGGTCAGTGAAGAAGTGCTCCCAGAATCATTTCCAGCTGATTTAATTGAAAGTTGTCTGCTTTTTGAATTTCCATGAGTACCCTTTTGCAAGAAACTAGAATTGAACCTTGCAGGATTTGTTGGGCTACACAAAATGGAGCTTTTTCTAATGCAAGGGAAAGAAAGAGGAGTTGACTTTTTAGAGAGGGTGGAACGAAAGAGTGATGGTGGTTTTAGAGAATGGTTGGTGAGAACTGAAAATGGAGTTGTGAGTAAATGGGTCGCCATTGAAGCTGCCAGAAGGGTAAGTTTCGAAGGTTTCAAGAGAAGGCATTCATACAAGTGTTGTGGGACCTGAAAGACAAATTTGTATGGACAAGAAGAACAGGTGATGATGATGAGATGAGACCAAACTTTATATCCATAGACTTCTCTTAGAATTTTTTACTTACCATGAATGGGAATCTTAATGTTTTGTTGTTACTTTGAAAAACTTTTCAATGGTGCCAAAAATATTTTATTTTGAATTTTACTTTTTTTCTAAGGGATGATAAGTAAACATTTGAATGAGAATATATTGCAAATTTTGTAGCAATCAACAATAGTTTAACTATATATCATTCATCCATGATCATAACATTGTAATGCCATTAAAGCTAATGATGATGTCGATTTAGAGCACTTGTTCAGGCGACAAATCGATCCAAATAGAGAATTTCAATTGGACATAAGGACCCTTCAATACTTGTCTTCCAATGCCACAGCCAAGTAGGAAGTCTAAAACACAAGTAATTTTCTGATATAGGCTTGATTAACCGACACTACCAAGTCGAAATCTTTTAAATTCAATTGGAGTTATATCATCAAAACTGTAATTACCAAGCATGGAGTTAAATTTGAATTATAATTTGTTTAGAGTTCAAAACTCCAATTAGCTAATGGAAATAGTAAAAAAAAAAATCATTAAAATTAATAATTATTTATTGATTTAAATAATCCCAAATTAACATAAACACACCTACCTACAACTGTTGTTTCATATAGTTTTTACCTAAAACAAAATGTAAAAATTGCATGATGCAGAAGTTTGCAATCTCCTACATATCACACATTCTAATCTAATAAAGTAAAAAGTGATATATATATCGTGAGCTTATATTTATTCCCCGAAGAATTGTTTGCCCAGAAGCACGACAATCCATATAATGGACATTGCTCAGGTTCACTAACCGCATTTCTTAGTTCAACCAAACCACTAACATTTGATGCAGCAGATAAGGCATGAACCAGTGTTCACACTCTACCTACAATCCAGGTCGTTTTTTGTCGTCAAAAGCAAGATAAATTACGAATGAGGGATCATATAGGATAAACCGATCTTGATATTACATATGACCAATCGACTTTGATATAATTTTAACTAAAAGCTACCCAAAAACAATAACTTGTTGCTATTTGGTTATGTTATCTTCCTGAAAAGCAACATCAAGAAGGAAGCTAGATCCTAATGAACACCCTGCACAGCCTCTGCCTAACCACTCTATTGAGTGCCTTCACCCACATGCTGATCATTCTGGCCCTCCCCAAGATCCTCGTTCCTTGGTATCTCCCCGAGTCTCTCCTGTAGAACCAATATATCTTTGTATCAGATAGCATATTCAGTCTTTGTATTAATATTTTCAGATATTAAGAATGCAATTTGAAAGTTATAATGGCCACAAAGTCCACTAGATTCTTCCTCTATCTGAATTACGGTTGAGACGTCTGTTAAATCAATCCATACAGACATATTTTAGGTAGCACATGATATGGGTGACAATGCTTGTCAAACAAGCAGAATAGTCAAAATCCAGATACCAAAACACATCAAGATTTCAAAATCACCTTGAGGGAAGCATTCTCAGAACGTATCTTCTCGTATTCACTCTTGATCCGGCTCAGTTCAGCACGGAGAGAGGCATTTTCTTGATTCAAAACCTCAGCACGCTGAGCTAGTTCATCACATTCGGCCTGAGAACCACCAACAAAAACATTAATTTCAAATATGCCAATTATGACAATCCAGTCAGAAGTAGTTAAAGGCTATACTCTATCACCTGCTTTCGCAACCTGGATCTACGTGCAGATTCCCTATTAGACTGCTTCCGCCTTTGTCGTTTAAGCTCCCTTTCATCCTAATAGTTAACCAGAAAAGACGAGAGGTTTAGCAAAGTAATAATGCAACAAGATAATATATCCTGTTGACAAAGTTAACCTGTAGCCAAAGTTGTGAATGAACACCATCTCGTGGCCCAGCATTAACCATTCCTCCAGCAACTGCAGTAGAAGGTACCTTTCCGTGCATTGCAGGAATGGTGGATGAAGTTGGTGTTCCCCAATAATCCATTCCTATGTTTAAGTTAGTAGTGGGACCAGGAACTGTTGTGAGAGGACCAGCAACAGACATAGGTACGACAGACATAGTTTGGTTAACAACTGTATGAGGTGTATTAAGTGCGCCATTTTGAGGCACTGAACCGCCATTTTGAGATGGGTCATCTGTAATACAGCAAAACATTTCAGCTTTAACAAGCATAATTTATTGATATACTTATACTCAAATCAACAAAAAATATTTACAAATGTAACAATATATATTACACCTTCAAAAGAATCCTGCCTCTCCCCGAATTTCAATTGAGAGCCCTACAAAAACCAATTGAAATAAATACCATGCATGCATATAGACAGTGAAAAATCAGCAGCAAAAAATAATTAATTTTAGGCATCACTTGGAAGATATATGTGCCATTATGTTATGTAGAAAGCCCCCTTTATAGTAAGATATGATAGATGTCATTTTTGAAGATCAATCTAAACCTTCTTAAGATTCTATACAGGGTGGATCATGAACATACTGTATTTTGCATGGGAGGAAACCCTGATGATTTTAATTATAATGACGTACCACAAAATGAACATGTATGCATTTAGAATAAACATTTAAAGCTTTAGTAAATATATCAATTCATATATTAACTTTGTCAGACCAATGGTACTGGCAATCAATTTGAAAACCTTAATTAGTATATCAAGCAAATTCAACAGACAATGTAAAGCTTTGTTAGTCCAAAGGATCAATTGGAAGATGTTTTAACCAAGTCTTTGGAAGGTCCTTAGATAAGTTTTTTTATTTTAATGGTAAATGTTACTTTGTTAATTGTTATGTTAGTTTTTTCTCCTTGCCAGGACTTGAACCCTGGACCTCCAACTACTTAACCCTTAGCTCAAACCAATTAAGCTACCCAACCCTCCCTGGTCCTTAGATAAGTTATTGTTGGAAATCCCGCCTTCATTGCAGTCTGCCCATCTAGTTGCGGCATTTTGGTTGCCTTCGTTGCAGCCTCCAACACTTGCATTGTGTTGGGTGTATATTTATCACTTCATGCCTAAATAAACATAGCTACAGTGTGTGGTTTACACCTAGATTCCAAAATAAACATCAACATAAAAGGGTATTACATGTGCCAGCGGTATATGGGAAAAAAACTACTAAACCAACTAAAACACTTGATTTTTGTTTGAAAAATAAATTAGGATCAATGTTAATAACAAGGAAAGCCTACACTTCTAGATGCATGTATCGTTTTCTTGAAAATGTTACATTTTAAGATTTGACTTACAATTGTGCAAAATCTATAATTCCTCAACAGACTATAAAATGATAAGCAGTAGCTATGCACCCTGCATTTTCTTTTCCAATTCTTTATTCTTTTGTTGTTTTACAACAAAATTTTATCCTCATATTGCTCAGAAGATATTTTCATAAATACGCATGCAATAGAAAACGAGGATGAAAGGTTGTGTCACTTCTGGTTTGAACAAACATTGACCATGCAGTAGCCAACTAACAAGTGGCACAGAACTTACATTCTGGGAGTTTTCATCGCTTCCTTCACTAGTGCCTTCACTTGCACTCTCACCACTGCAAATTCAAGTTTTATATCAGAATAGTAGTAGGCAGCACACAATTGTAAATAGCAAGCTACAGCACTCAAGAGACTTAAATGAAGTGATTAACTATCAATTGTTGACCCTACCAATAAATTTCCTGCACTAGACAAGGCAATGAAGCAAAAATACTGATAAATTTGTAAACAATTCATTATTACATATCTACAAACCATTAATTGACAGGAATTCAGGCAAGGATTACTGGAATACTTTCATTCAATTAGAAGAGGGCATTATTCAACAAATCGATCAATCAATACATTGCATCTTACCTTTTGGAATGAATTCCATTAGCAGATGCCCCTGGTGTTTTACCAAGCTCGTTATTTTTTCTTGTAACCATATTTGAACTACCCAAACTTCCTTTTGATCTTTTGATTGGTAATTTTTCCTTCACCTCATGAGGTTTACCATCAGCTTCACTGCTGCCTAGAGTATTCCCCTGCATGTCAATGCATAAGTTACTTTCTGCATACTTGGATGATGAAAAGTCCAGAGTAGGAGAGGAGAAAAAGAACAAAGGCAAAAGAGGAAGTGCAAAAAAAAGTGAAGGACAAAGAAACTCACTGAAGCATCCACCATACCATTTGGAGAAGGCATGGCATAAGGACTAAAAGGATAAGATCCCTAAATAAATTCATAGAAATGTGTAAATATTTGTTAATGAAGTATAGATTATACTGATCAACCGATTACAATACAATAACCTCAAGAAAGCATGGTCTACGGAAGTATACCGGAGGCATGGATGGATGAGCATATATGCCACCATGGGGATACATTGCGACATAAGGATGTGGTGGGGTGCCATAGGGAGGCATCATATGCTGCATGTAAGCATTTCATCAATAGGAAGGATGAAGGAAAATTCAAATTAGATATTTTTTTAGTATTGGTGTAGCAAGCTATACACAAGTAGGTTTGGAAAACAATCAAAGAAACACACACGCATGCATAAAAATTATCGTAGATGAAAATAACCTCTAAATTACAACATTAAACTAAGTTCATACCCATTAAAAATAAGATATATCAACAAAATAATCCATATATAATAATATTAAAATAAACTTAGATTAAAATTAACAAAAAGATGTATTAAACTTCAACACACACACACACACAGAGACACACACACACACATTATCAATTAATTATGTTAGAAGTAATAAAAATAAAGGACATCAAAGACTCACTAAACAAATATGCCCCAAAAAAAGACTCAGAAAACAATTAAACATAGTGGTACTGTTAAAAGAAAATATAGTTTAACTATGGGTGATAACAAATCTTAAAAAAAAGTGAAAAAGGAGAGGAATTGGGCCCTGCCACTCCCAATCCCATGTGCATCGCCACACAGAAGGAGCTTCAAAGATTGCGGGATAGTGCAATGTTACGATGTGACTCGTGATTCTGCAAGCACTGATTACATCCTTTTTCCTGTAGCTGCGTACTTGATCTACTTTATGTATATATTTTTTTTATTAATGATTTGGAAAATTATGGAAATTGTAATTATCAAACAATTTAATTTCAATATGTTAATGTTTTTATATTTTATATGTGATAAATTCTTCTTTACTCAAATTTTTAAAAAGTTTGTCACACATTGATATTTATACCGCTGCTCATACCCATGTCATGCAACTTAAATGCTCAAACACAAATGGACAGGCTACTTCCAATTTCAATTTAACAATGAGATTATGTTGTCAAGTTAGTAAAAGCAATAAATATGTCTATTGACCTTTGGTTTACACAACTGAAGGAATATGGATACCATTAGGTTTTATATTTGATAGTTATAATAGGAAAAACAATTGATGGTAACGGCAGTAATGACATCAGCGACAACATTAAATGTTCGCCAAATCCCTTAAGAATTCAGAAACTGAGATTGACCAACAATTATGTACGTGGCATTTACCTGGACACCCCACATATATGGGTGGGCTTGGGGACTTGATGCCATGAATCCAGGTGGAGGTATAGAAGGATATGCCTGTAGAATGAAAGACTCGTGGATCAAAATCCAAGCTTGACATTAATTAAAACATAAACGATTACAAAGACTTTTTCACCAAAAACCTGATAGTTAGCCCATTCTGGATTAACTGCCGGAGTGCCGGTTGTCGTTGAAGACTGCTCCTGGAAAAGGCAACAAAATGTTTTTGGCATCACATATATAAAGTACAATCACCAAAAAACACGAAAAGATAAAAAGAACCCACAAAGACCTGTGACGTAGCAGCTGGAGGCGTCTTAGGTTCCTTTTCTTTTAACGTTTTATCAACGTCGTTGCTGCTCATGATTTCGTACAGATAGGTTCCTTCCAAAAATTTATACACTAAACCATTCTGCACCAATAACATATCTTACATCACAAGGCAGCTAAAAGGATAACATTCTCCATTGAAATTGGCAAATAAACGCCACCCATGATAAGCTAACCCTTTTGCACACAATTTTTTAAAAAAAAAAACACTTGATGATTCTGCTTCTATGTTGAGCTATTCCACAAAATTTGAAGATAAAATGTATATATTACTGCATGAATTGATTGTAGTGACATTTAGGCTCTGTTTTTGTGAAAAATAGTGCATGAGTCTTTAGATGATAGTGGATTAAATTTGTATTGTTTGGTTATAAACGGAATATGAAATGCCACAAAAACTATTTTTAAACAATATTTAACATTTTTCAATTAGGATACCTAGGGTAAAATTGAGAGAGTCAAAAAACAATAAGTTACAAGCTCAAATGCTACTTGAAGTAGCTTATCAAAAAAACGCTACAAGCCAGTAAAATAAAGGTCAATTTTGATCATATGAGCTTATAAGCTATCAGCTAGAAGCTCAAAATTCCATCTTGCCAAACAAATCCTTAAACAACTAATGTGTTCCTTCCTTCCCCCTCAATTAACCCATAAAAAAGTTACCCAAAATCCAATTCTTTTAATTTGATTTTCACTGTTATTTCCACAAAATCAGCAATTTGGCATAGTAATCATTGGCTCTCTTCATCTCTATACTACATAAATTTAGTCCCTGTCAAAATTGAGCTGGCAACAATAGAAAATTATCAAACACTTAAATAAATTTGAAACAGAAATTAAAAAATAATGGTGACAAAGTGAAACTAGCACATCTCTAAGATTGCAATGTGAATAATTGAAATTGGGAAAATAAAAGTAGGTAGCAGTGAGTATGAGATGAAATTACCGTTGGAGAATCGTCAAAAGTGAAGCATGGTGTTGAAATCTGATCTAATTGAAGAAAATATGCGACAATTTAAAATAAAATTAAAAAATTATAAGAATTTAGGGTATGTAATTGGAAGAGCAATGAAAATTGGGGAGAGATGAAGAATTAGGGTTTCGGTTTGTTGGTGAGTCACGGCGAGGAATGAATGAGTTGTCCGGCGTCGATGTACACTTGGCAGTGCTACTCAGATTATGATTTGATTTGATTTTGCGAACCCTTTTTTTGTTGCTACGTGTACACGGGTACGGGTTATACCCAATCCAACATCAAATTTACCATACCCATTTATGTTTGGATCGAACTCAAACCAACCCATTTGGTTGAGAACTACTATACATGCCCCTCAGATTGCTCGCTTGTCTCCTAAGTTGCCTAAAATACTCTTGTTTATGGGTCGATTCACTCATAAGTCATCAAAATTACATTTCAAATTCAGTTAAAGAAGTCTTAAAACGAATTCAGGTCATCAAAATCACATTTGAAACAGAGATTTCATGTGATAGGTCATCAACAGTGATGGAAAAATCATTGGACTCTTCCTCGAAGTCTCAGGTTCGATTCTCTTTGGTGTTAATTTAAGTGGGCTAATTTAACTTCTTAAAAAAAACAATGATGGAAAAATCAAGAATCAAAATTCACCACCAAGAGACAAGAAGAAAAGCCTAGATACTCCACTTCACTATGTACATTGTCACCAAAATGAGACGGAGTCGAGGGTCAAAACGATGCGACACATCAGTGTCTCGACCACGAAACAACCATAGTCATGCGCCAAACACCATGAACGAGATAAAGGCTAATATCGGGAGTAAAAAAAATAGTAGTTGTAATTCATAGAGACATGAAGCGACGACATTGTTTACCTTTAAAATATGACAATCATGTCAGCATCCCTACTTCAAAATCAGGAGGTGGCACTTCATCTTGAGGTCCACCTAGCATAAAGAGTTTAAGTCTAAGTTTACTACAAGTCACATGATTTGAAATAGCTCAACATGCTTACTTAGTTTCAAACATAAACAAGACAATTTTATCAGCTCGTTCATAGAACATTTCAATGACAAAACATCTCAAATTAAAATTTTGATCGTGGCCTTACAAGAATGGGTAACAGGTCGAAAAACATGGTCTTTTCAAACACTTTTGCAAGGACGCCTTCCGACACGCTTGATGAATTGTGAACAATAACACTAACATACATAGTTATGGAAGAGGTAATGATTGCTAAAAGGGGGATTACAAAAGATTCCCTAACAAATAGCTACAATGAAGGCAAAGTTAGAAGAAGACAATACTTCTCTAACTTCACTCCACTAAAGCAGAGACCTGAGGGATCTTTAAGAATGCATAAACCTTCAATTTAATCAATATATCTCACCAAAGATAGTCGAAATCAAATTCAGATATAAGAGTATACTATAAATACCATACAATAGATGTTCACTCTAATGACAATTGTCAAGAATTGATGATCCATAAACTGATGCAAGGAGGCCACGTGTGAAAGTATGTAGACAAAATTCATCACTGAGATGCAAACATGTATAGACCTTGGAGGAGGAATTCGAGATTGCCAAAACCTCGTAAGAAATATAGAAGTCCTGAGACGTGCGTAACAAAAATGATAAAAGAGGTAGGATATCAACACACCCACCTACGAAAAATCAACCTCGTAGGATTCGCTGGAGGGGTACCTTCTAGTGGCGTTAGAAAGAGATATCTAAAACAATCATATACAAACGTACAAGTTAAATCAGCCAACAAGATCATTCTTAATGGATTATGAAAGAGATTAGACCAATCAGATGGAGAATAGGTTGAGGAACTCATAATAATATTATGCATTTACCATACGACGTCCTAATTGTTGACACATGAAACACCTTTCAAACTTGTGTTGTGGATCTAATGCAACAATACCGATAAAACTTACACCAACATCATTCCAAGCATGTCTTGTAGATAACTCCACTTGTAGATAACTCCACTTGTAGATAACTCCACTTTAGAACAGATCGTATAGCTGAGTATGGTGGAAAAATCAGGGCTGCGAACAAGTTTAACACCAAAGTGAAACCCACAATTTTCAAGGAGTGAGATATATTCTTACAGAAGACTAATAAGGGAAGGAAGAAAAAGCATCGTGGAAAACTAGCTACTAGTTGAGAATGACTATATCATATTAGCTCAAATACGAGAAAAAAGCATATTGAATATAAGACCTTAATGAAAACATTTATTTGATGTCGTAAAATGTCACACACCTCACATTTTACTGTTTCCTACCTACTCTTCCTTTTATTTTCAAAAGGTCTTTTGGTCTTTGAAGGTTTTAACGAGACGCATAATTTCTTTTTCCATTTCATTACTAACAAAATTCTTGCCTAATACGCTATTGGTGTGTTTGATTTACAAAATAGTATGTATTGGAAAGAGTAATACATGAAATGATACATTAATACAGGACAAGAGATAACTATACTAGACAAATATAATATTGTTTATGTTGAAAAATAAAAAGGGTATTTTGAATATTTTTGATAGCATATATTTTGGGAAAAAAGTTTTCACATGGGTTAGTGATGGACAATAATTTCATTTTTTTCTCCGAGTCTCATGTTACTTGTTTTGTCTAATCTCATGACCAGTTTCTAAATCAAATAGGGTAAAAAAAAAAGTTGCTTAGTCCAATCCTTATCTTTAGACGTGTACATATGCTCAATATCATACATTGACACATAACATCTAATAATGAAAACACTAAAGCTCGATGCTCCAATGTTGGTGCCCTTACGTAACAATCTGTCAATGGGTCATTTATTTAAGTGATATTGGACATTGGTACCACAACATGAACATTTTGACTGTAAGTTGTACTCTTTCTACGGTCTCAAATATAAAAAAAAGATTTCTTTTTTAGGTTCATTGAATAACTAATGTATCAACTTTACAATGTAGACCAGATACATTAACTAAATGAACATAAAAAAAAAAAAAATCTTTTTATATTTGAGACTAGAAGCGTGACGCAACGAGACACAGACACTGGCATTTTTATGTAAGAAATAAGGAAGACGCAGAAAGCATTGATATTAATTATGGCAACTTTGCTGTGGACGCCTTCTTTGTATTCTGTGAAACTGAATTTCAACGGTGGAAGAAAATCATCCTCTTCTGCTAGTTTCCGTCGCACGCACCGTCGTTTTACAATCTCTTGCAATTCTTCTTCTAACAACGATGATACAACAAAACCACAATCTCAATCCCAATCCATTCAACTTTACTCCCAAATCGAAAGGTTCTTTCTCAATCCATTCATCCTAAGTTTACCATAAAAAAAAAGGTGATTTTTAATTTGTGGTTGATGGGATTGTTTAATTTCCTTGCAGATTAGTTACTACTTCTGCTAGACAATCACAAGATGCCTGGTGGGGTTCTTCTTCAGACTGGACTCAAGTCGAGGTATTTTTACTTTAATTCAGCTTATTTTCTTACATAACCATTTATTCCACAAACCTTTATGCCTGGTGACCTTGGAGTGTGCTCTTCCTCAAGGTCTCAGGTTACCTAATTTAGCTTCTTAAAAATAAAATAAAAACTAAAAACTTATCAGATAATCATCAAAAGTGAGATAATTCTCAAATGTGAAATTGGGAAAATATGATTGTTGAATGCAAGGTTAACAATCATCAAATGTGAGACACATCTCTCATTTTATTTCTGACTTATGATAGACATAAATAAAATAAACATCAAAATTTGTATAAACATGTATTCTGTCAGTATTGAAGTTTCTGTAGTTACCTACGATTTTTATGCTGTCATTTACTTTTGATTGACACCTCATGACATAAATGGCTTTATATACTCGGTAGTTTCTTTATTCTTTTTTTTGATCAAGTAGTTTCTTTATTCTAGAACACCATCCCCATAAGTATTTAAAACTGAAAATCTATATAATTTCTTGTCTCGGTGTAATTGTAGCAACACACCATTTTGGATACACTCTTTAGAACATTCTTTATGATTGATGCCATTTTTTAAAAAGTCAATATATCTACAGCATAAATTGAACAGTTTTTAAAAAATGTATTGCCCTTTAAAATTTGCCAATCACAACAAGCGTGTGTGTTACAGGTATTCTTATTCACAAAAAAACTTTGGTGCATGCTCATTTTGTAATTTCAGGGATCATGGATTCTCAAACCGAAAAGCTCCAAACCCAATTTTGTTGTACATTTTGTGGGAGGTATATTTGTTGGAGCTGCCCCTCAGCTTACCTACCGTTGGTTTCTTGAGCGTCTATCAGAAAAGTAAGTCCCTGACTCTCTTTGTTTTTTCCCGCAATATCCCCAAATTACGTTCTTCTCACACTCTTAAGTTGAGATATGCTTATTACTTGTGTTCTTATTGAAGGATTTTTATTTTTTTTTGCTTTTCTAAATGCATATATTGATTTTTTAGTGTAAAATATTTGGATCTCCCAATTCTCTGAAATTTGTTCTACGAAATATCCCATATCTGGCTCATAGATCTAGGATCTATAGTTGAAAAAGTAGCTAACTGAAAACCATTTGTTACTGTCTAGGGGTGTATTGATCATCGCAACTCCATATGCTAGTGGGTTTGATCACTTCCTCATTGCAGATGAAGTGCAGTTCAAATTTGATCGGTGCTACCGCACACTAGAAGAAACGGTAAGCCTCAACTCGTTATCCAAGGGATAGTTTCTTTGTGTTTCTAATTTTCAAGGAAATCATTGAAGTTACTCATTGTTTCAGGTCAAAGACCTTCCTATTTTTGGTGTAGGTCATTCTTTGGGTTCGCTTGTCCACCTTCTGATTGGTATATTAAAAACCTTCTGCTAAACTTGATTGTAAAAAGTAACTTGATTTGTGGATACTCAATTACATTTGCTATTTAACCAGGGTCAAGATATGCAGTGCAAAGATCTGGAAATGTTCTCATGGCATTCAATAACAAGGTATTCATCCAGCAATCAACTTACAAGGATGAAATGTATACAGCTGAAAATAAATCAGATTTGATTGTCATAATTCAGAACTTGATCTGATCTGAACTTATTCATGCTGTCATTCCTAATGACTAACAAATTTTTACACATTTTCTGAGACTTTCCATATGTAAGAATCCTCTTTGTAATTTAATCATGATTGACTAAATTTCCTTTCATTGTTGCAGGAAGCAAGTTCGTCTATCCCCTTGTTCTCTCCGGTTCTTGTTCCAATGGCTCAAAACTTTGCTCCACTTCTATCAGATATTTTTTCTTCACCAACTCTACGAGCAGGGGTCAGTATTGCTACATAAAATACTGAAAATGGCGGAAGGCATTTATTATATTTTCTAGGAGAAATATGGGCAACCTCTCTTGAGGTATGTGAAATAGAATTCGGCTCCTTTTCTGTTTAATGTCATATTACAATAACCTTCCCTTCAGGTTAACTGGAAAAAAAAATTAAGTACTATCCAGGTGGTTTTTTTTTTTCTTTTCAAATATTTGGATCCACTTTGACATTTTCATCGAAACTCCTAAATACCTCATCTTTTTTTTTTTTTGAAGGAAAAGACCGACACTTTATTAAGAAAATAAAACGTGTTTGTTGCATGAAACATTGCTATATCTCTTGCTTTGATTTTTCTTGCAAAATCCTTTGAAAGATAAAGTATGAAAACTGCAGAGTTGTACCATTAAATTTGAAGGTTAAAATAAGTAAATAACTAGTATTTCATAAGGGAGGTTGTTGCTATATGACATTAAAGACTAAGGGAGTCAAGTGCTATGTCAAAAATATGAGTCTTTGTCAACTGATCATGTCTCAATAGAGCTGACTGTAATTTCCCTCAAGTGCAAATCAAGCAAGACAGAAATTGCATGAAATAAATTAACAATGTTTCATGGCTGGGAAGGTTGTTGCAGTAGTCAATTACAGCATTGGAAACAATCTGGGTGGTCTGTTTCATTTGAGCATGTATCAGGAAAATACTTTAATTAGGAGAAAATCTGTTTTTGATTTAGATATTTTTCCAGCACCGACAAGTACGAATACTACGTTGCACTATACTTATTTTTCTTCTTTACATGACCAATCATAGATTCATGAAACACTTGCAGGCGGAGATGACTTTGAAACAATTGCAAAATGTTAGCCCTCCCATTATGAAACAGGTTCTTCCTTTAGTTGAGCAGCTGCCCCCCCTGTATATGGATTTGGCCAAGGGAAGAGAAGAATTTACCCCAAAGCCTGAAGAGACCCGTCGACTTGTATGTGACATCTCTGATTACTATTATTCCAGCAATTTTATCCTTTTAATCAGTGAAGGGTTTGTTTTATCATTCACATTGAATAATCTGTCAGCATTTCATTTCAATTTTATGTCAACGAGCATATTTATATGTTTAGACTTGAGAATTAGAGTACATCTTGTATATATTATATTCTTCTATTCTAATTAATATGAATGTTGCAGCTAGTTTCTTTGATTGTATCAAATTTGTAGGATGGTTTGATGGCGGCTAACATCTGTAACTAAACTTCATTTTAAGTCTAGTTTCTTTAAAAAAATTAGTATTCCTATGGTCAATCTATATACTTAATAATAAAAGGGGGTCGGGGTAGGAAGGATATAATATTTGCATGAAGGATTGGCAAAGGTGCTTACATAAAATACGGCCAATCATATCCAACTTGACTTTAACACTGTTAAGCTAAAAATATTACTATGAATTTAGGGTCTAAGTTATACTTAAAGCCTCTTATAAGTCCGTGAAGCTACTTCTTTTGTAAAAGGATTTGTACACATGATTTGTATGCTCTAGCTTTAGGGAATGCTGGAAAGTATCTTCTATTCAGTGAAAGTGTTTTCCATTTAAGGGTTGCATATAACTATGATTTGACTTGTAATGTTTTTCTGAATTCCTTATTTCTTTTATTTTCCTATACATATAATTTAATCATGCAGAGAATTTCCTAAAGCAATTCAGAAATCCTTTGATCGTCTCAACTCTGTTGACGGAGTTTCATTCTTGATTTTGCATACAACTTTCTCATTTATTGTTTTTGAATTCTTCAGATAAAATCATACTATGGCGTATCCAGAAATCTTCTCATAAAATTCAATGATGATTCAATAGACGACACCCCAACTCTAGCACAGGTGCTCAGTTCTGAATCAGCCATTAGCTCTGTACTAGACATGTCAATACGCAAATTGCCAGGAGATCACGTTCTTCCGTTGCAGCAGGTACTTTTATTAAATTTAACTTCAATTCTAAGGAAGCTGTTATTATCCATAATTTTTATTACACACCTTGCAGGCACTACCAGATGTTCCACCAGCAATGGCTGATGCGGTTAATCGTGGAAGCGAGCTTTTGTCGAATCTTACTGTAGGAACACCATGGGAGACAGTTGCTAAAGAAGTAGGGAACACACTAGGCATGGATTCAACAAACATCCTTCGTGCGCAAGTATCAAAGGAGATGGATATCCTTGTGGATGTGATCTCGTCTTGGATAGCCTCCAATGTAGGGCCTAAACTTCTGAGGCCGTAAAGTCGTAATTCATATACATAAGCAAGCAGAAAGTGATGCTTTGTAGAATATATAGAAGAAAAAAAAATTAAAGTTGGCGTCAACACTTTTTCATTCTCTCTTGTGGAATGTCATTGATGTTAATCCATACAAGTATAGGCAAATAGAACTCTGTCAATCACTAGTTGCAGTAATTGTGAATTTGTGACTTAGAAAGTATTGGTTTCTGTATAAAGTCAATAGACTCATATCAAAGGCACACTAGATGATAATTTTTAATTGATTCTGTAATTTTTTAGCATCTACGGCTTACACAATTCCGAGCAAAGGGTGATGATGCCCAAGTTGATTTTGGAATCTTGATTATCTAATTGCACATAAAAATTGAGTTTTGTTAATTTAAAACCAATCACTTTTCAGTGAGCATATGATAAATTTCTTTTTATAATATGCTTACATCCACTCAAAAATGAGTGGGTGAAGTTAGTTCCTAAAAGAATCATCTTCTGGCCAACCTTTAAATTACTAGGGCCTCCTTTCAAACTGTAGAGTTAATATATACTTGGTGAAGAGATAGTGAGACACCAAGGTGAATCTCAAAGATGGATACTACTCATGATATATATTATTAAAACAAAGGAAAAATATACATATGGATCTGTATTTAAGATGTAAAAGTCTAAAATTTTATCATTTAATTATATATATTTTTTAAATATAAAATAATCTGAATCCAAACACATCTTTAGAGATTTGATTACAAGAGGAACCGGGAGTAATCGATAGGCGGCCATCATTTGCATTATCACTCTTCAATTTTATTTGCAATAAAAGACTAATAACATGGTCTTGACATAATAGTACTAGTTTATAGATCACTCTAGGATTCCATCTCACAATTTCGACATGATATAGTAATATTCCCTGAAGACACGTTACTTTAAAAAGGGTGAAATATCGTGTTCGATACGTATCTGATACCGATACGCACCCAATACAAATCGAGGAAGTATCAAGCAATTAAATTTTTTTTTTTTTTTGGAGACTGAGATGTAATGCTAATATTCACCCAAAAAGAAGATGCAATGCTATCAAACAACTCCGGTAAAATACGTCCACAATATAAATATCATTTAATCAATAAATAATCAGTCAGATCGATTCCTAAAAGTTTAAACTACAAGACATTTACCCTTTAATTTGAAAACTACTTAAACCTACATAACTGAATTAACAGCCAGTAAAAATATTTTTGAAAAAAATGTCAGCCCAATATCTCAGAACCTTCTTGATTACAAAAGGGATTGTGCAGCATCATTCACTACGTCACAAAATTAACAAGATTTTATCTTAAAATTACATGAAGTTAAACTTATAGGGGTATCAAGGGCCAGATTCTCTTCAACATTTTCAAAGATTGTCTTTAGCAACACAATTTTCTGGCAGACATTTCATTTCTATCTTTTACCAAGATTCCCCCCTATGATGACAAAAAGCCAACAGTTTGAACTCTTACAAACCCGTCTGTCTGCAAACGGTTAAGGTTACAGATCTCTTGTGTGCATGTGAAATGCTATTTGGCGCGTCTTCTCCTGTCTCTGTCCCTGCCTCTATCCCTATCATGATCACCCCTCTCCCTGCTTCCACTCTTCTCCCTGAGCCTGTCTCTTCCTCTATCACTGTCAAAATCATAACTTTTATCTCTTTTTCTGTCTCGTTCTCTATCTCTGTCTTTGCTTGACGGTTTCTGTTGTGGACTACGACTTGGACTATGGCTGCGGTGCCGTTTCCTTGAGACATCATGCCTATCCCTCCTCTCTGAAGATGTTTTCCCTACAATTGTCAAATAACCAAAATCATTTGAAAGTTTGATCAAGAATAATAAGTTGTACCAAATCATCAACGCTAACAGAGATGTCCACATTTTAATGGTATTTTTGCAAGAAATTAAGTGCTAGGAAAGGGTGAAAATGGAAGGGGTGGAGGAAGGAGTTAAAAATGGAAATGTAAGAAAGCTTGCATCATATGCCATGACTTATCCTTAGATACATTTTGGATTTTCACTACATGTCTCTCAATTCCTTCCAGTTTTACTCCTACCGAACACATTTTCCAGAATAGGTAGGTCAACCTCAGTTAAGATGCAAATAAGATTAGAATCACACAAGGTTGCCACAAAATTACATAGCAAAACAAAGTGAGAGTGAATAGACCAAAGAATATGGTGGCCGAAGAAAAACCACTACTGCATATTTTATTATCCGGTTCCAGTAACATATACCTTTCGAACCAAGGAAACCACCATGGTGCACAAGAAAAAGAATATTGCAGGCACTATGCAATGAAATAATCACCAAATCATATTTCAAGTGCAAATATCATCTCAATTTTTGTTACTCAAAATGACATCACACGCAATTGCGGGAAATCATCGAAGTCAAATAGACACTAATAAGTAAAAACCAAAAACCAGCCTTGGAATTGCAAATTTGTTTTTTAAGTTTCTAACAGGATTACAGAATATGATGTGCAGCTTGAGATATATGACTGTAACATTTGTTTGAAAAAATAAAAAAAAGCAATATAAAATATAAACCAATGTGCGCAGGCCACTAGAGCTTTCATAATCGCCATCCTAATGTCAATTTAAAAAATGGCTCTGTATGACTTTCAAGAGAGAAAGACAGGTGAAATAACTTACTACTGCCTTGACCATCTTCATTAGAATCTGATAACCCGTACTCCACTTGCAGCCGTTTCCGGTGCATCAGAACTTTCTTCTCAATTTCTTCCAAATTTTTAATCCCCCTTTCTTCAAGAGACTCGCGATATTCAATTAAAGCAACCTCCAAGCGTCTCAACTTTTGTCTGTATAACAGTTGATGCAAAACTTTATAAGTATAAGACAACGGATACAATATAAATAAAATCTTTTTGTTTAGTGTAACCAAAAAGACAGAAAGAATTTCCATTTGCATTTGAATTGCTTTTGTGGAAAGAAAGTTAAAAATACTGAATACTATTATCTAGAACAAAAGCGACAGCAATCAAGAAAGGAAATAGAATGCAACCTCTGCTCTTCATTCATTCCACTGTCAGCATGAGCTGGAAAACTTGAATCAGCAGCAGCCTCTGATTCATCAGCTTTAATAAGGCCATCACCCACATTCTCACTACCAGAGGATGAGTAGCTTAACCCAAGATTTTTCCCACCTTTCCCTTGCTCATCATCACTCTCATCATCCTCCCGAGCCCATTTAGAGGCTGGCAGAACCAGATCATTCTTCTCTTTTTTTGCGAAGGCTTTAAGTTCAGGCTGTGGAATAGGAAGGGTTGGCGCTAAAGGTGCATAGCCTTTGCCTTGCAACTGCAAATCTTCATCCCCATAATGATTCAATCCAGACAATCCCATTGGTTCAGGATCTGCACTTGTTTCTCGCTGACTACTTGAATTTTTCCCTGAACTTGTTTGGTTGCCGGGATATTTCAATCCATCATCTAGTTCATAACCTCTTTGCTTTTCTGCCTCTTCAAGACTTAGCAACCGAGCAACCATCATTTCTCTACCACCAACAAGTGACAATCCGTTGTGTCGGCACCGCCTTTCCAGCTCAGCAAGAGGAAGACTCATTAGCTCTTTCGTTGCAGCTCCTCGACCCATTGCCAATGCAGCATCTTGGTCGGTCTTGCCACCAACAATAGCATCATCAGAAGTGATCTTCTGCTCAATATCAGGTGCGTCACCGCATATGGAGTGGAATGGTATTACACCAGAGTTCCCAGGTCTAAGGAAAGTGGCTCTTAAGCCATTAACATAAGCATCTGAAAAGAGAAACCAATCGGCCCATACTTGCAAAACTTTCAGTACTCGTTCCTGCAACATTTCAGATAAAGATTGTAAACAGAATAAGAATAATAAGAAATTATAGCAAGGCAGTCTATTGGTTTTCAGCCTACCTTAAGGGCTTCAGCAGTAATACGCCCCATTACGCTACGATACAAGTCATTAAAACTCTCCATTACATCAGGTAATGTTGCTTCAAACTTGGTGCGATAAGCCGATGCATTTCTTACAGGAGCACTACTATTATGAAGAATATCAGAGACAAGCATAAGCCTTGCAATTTTAGTAGGAATAGGGGTTTCTTTAAGTGTCAAGGATTCCGTCAACACTTCAACTATCTGCAGTTAAGAAAAGATAGTGTATAATTAAGAAAGCCTCCTCCCAAAACACAATAAAAGACGATTCCGGAAGACCAATTAAATGATAGCACATGAGAGGAGCGGTAGGTGGTTTAGGAGAGGAACATAGGGGTTGGAGCGATAACGAAGACATGGATTCAACTCCCTCCACTAACAAAAAAAACAGCTAACAACTAACATTTGTCATTTAAAAAAAAATGATAGCATGAAGTAACATCAACACCAGACTATTGTCCTTTCTTTATATTTCTGAAGATAACCTATTTTATGTTTAAGAGGTTTGCATAACTTGTAGGGTTAACAATGCATACATAGCCTTCCGAAGTGATAATAATGGTATATAGTTATTTTGGTATATAAGCTAAAGCTTGTATGTACACTGTATAACAGCTGTGTATAGTACTTGTCCTTTTAGTAAACAACATACATATATATCGAATAAGAGCGTATAGGGTATCCCTTACTTCTATGCTCCCCTAAGTCAATCTCTTATCTAGAAAATCTGTGCCAGAAAACTCAACTATCTCAGTGTCCATGATTTCAAAATTTCTATATAAAATACCATGTTATAGCTGAACTTGCTAATATCATGTATGATAGGGAAATAAGCAGTACTTTCCTATTTATTCTAATATCTTCTCTCTGAATTAAAGAGGTTATCGGCAGTTATTTCCTACTTATTTCCTGTTTATTATCCAGTATATTGAGAGACGGAAACATAATATTCACAACAGAAAAGTGTTTTCATATACAATTTGAGCAGATAAATTCATCATTCACTCATTTACTTTTGTTCTGGTACAGAGTTGTGTCCATGGATTGATTATTTGGAAATGACAGGGATCAGGTTATGGCCAGATATTGCCATAAGGTTGTCAAGTTCAATGCTTGGATTTCAGTTACAAAAAGCTGATTAACGATTCAACCCAAAGGTAAGACTAAGACATAGGCTTACTGGATGGAGCCATGGACCAATTAAGCATGAACAGAGTAAACAGATGGGCTTAAATGGATAATCAAGCTTACGATAAGTTTTAACTATACTGACGGGAATTGCAGTAATGGATGAGCAGAGTGAGAGTACTACCTCCCCAGCTGCATCGGCGTTATCCAAAGAAAACCCCATAACCCCCTTTATCTGACTCCTCTCTAATGTTAAAGCACGCAGCATATCCTCAAACTCATCCCTCTGTGCATCAGTCAGGGTTCTTTCAGGTTCTGCACGCTGCAATACTCAATCAAAACAAGGAAAATTAAAAAATTGTGTTGGTCAAGAGACATTATTGAAGTTGAATACATCCTGATTAAAAAACAATAGAAAGTACCCTGCTCCTTCCAGCAGCATGTGTGGAGCCAGATTCTTTGTCATGTTCTGGACTTTTCGCTATCGGTAATGCAGGAGGAATCCATCTGTGAAAATAAAAAAAACTGTTTAGTACATACTTAGTGCAACAGAGTTATCCAGAGACAGCATAAAAAAACTCTACGAGTACTCTTTTTCTTCCCCTTTTCTATTTTAACTTTTGGCTATAAGCATTAATTAACAAGTCAAATACTCACTGAAAGGACAATTAGAGTACCTTCCACTACCCGTTATCATGATAAAAGGTTCAGTTCGCCATCTTTGAAGAGTATCACCCTGCATAGCAAGAAAAGTATAACATTTTCAATCAACAAGTTACAAATATCTGTTACACCATTACATCAAAATTTTAGATATTTTTTTTCTTGGATACTTTAGTATTCTTAAAATATATAAAAATATCTTATAATATATTGATAGTAAACTTCTCTAATTTAGATTATCATAGATAATCTATTAGTATTGGAATGCATACTTCTTTATATATCTTGATGCGTTTCCTTATTTAATCAAATTATGAGTCAAGCATTGTTATAAATAAGGATTAGTGCCTAGTCTTGTGAAATAAGATCACTCAACAAATTATTCATACCAATATCAACATAATTTATTCTATTTCTTTTTCTGTCTATACATAGAAAGACCTTATAACTTCAACATTGTATCAGAGTAGTATCATCCTCCATAAACTGTTCTCATCATTCCAATATCAAGTTCCCTAAACTTTGGAAAGCTATTGTCAAAATGTTAATATTTTTATAATTATTTTCTTATTGGTCGTGCATATTCTGATCACCTCTTCTCTCTCTCAAGTTAACTCACAGTTGGTGAATTCTACTTCTTGCCACTTCCAAAGCTTGTGTTGAGCTCGTATCCTTAGACCAGTTAGCTACTTAGCTTCACACTGCTGCCTCCAATTTTTAGTAGTCCCAGTAACCTTTTCAAGCAGTCTCACCTTGGCTTCTCAGAAGTCAGAAGCGATGTAGGCCTAGCTATCTCACAAAAGCAAAATTGCTCCAGGTTTTGTCGTAGCTGTAGTTTGTCCAAATGGAGTTGGGCCCCAACTTCTGCTCCAAATGCAATCTGTATCCCCATCTCCTGCTTCTTTTAGAATTTGGGTTTTGGACTAACTGAACCCCAAAGCTAGCACATGTGGTGAGGGTTACCAAGTGCCTACACTTCTAAATTTCTAATCGCTATTTAGGTCATATCACTATTGAATATATCACCTCAACAGTCTCACGCACAAGATTGGAAGTATGGGGCATGAAACTTGTAGGACTAGACATCTGCAGGCGGCCCAACAGATTAGAATTTGGGTTTTGGCCAAACTCAATCCCAGAAGTTGGCTCATGTACTGATGGTTTCCACTTTCCCCACACTTATAATCAGGGCCATAACACTATTCAATAAGGTAGTGTCAACAGTTCCTTTTATGATCTTGCCCCATAAATCACAAATAGTATATATAATTAAGATCACGAGTCTCCAGTATCAGTATGAATGAGGATCGGTTCTTTGACTTTGGTCCTAAGATCATCCAACAATATTTTAACTAAAAGATATTCACATCAATATGAATATAATTTTATTCTGACTATTCTTTTTCTGCTCCGCTTAAAAAGACTAACCTTATAATTTCAAAAGATGTTACTAAATACCCACAGTACTTACGTAATCTGTTGTAGTCAATATATTCCTAGAAAGTAAATTGCATTTTCATAAAATTGATGTACCTGAGCAAATGAATAGAGCCTCCAAACATAATAGGTATGCTCCTTCGAGCCAAGAACAAACAAGAAATTGAAAAGAGGGTTGCCACGACCCCTCTCCATAATAGCTTGTTCAAAAGCACATCCTCCGTCCAAGACATACAGAGCCATTGTATCAATTACATGCTTTAGATGTTCATCCTCAGGAGGTGTAACCATTATATCAGGAACATTAGGAGTAAGAACCTAGCAAAAGTACAGCCGATAGATTAAGGGTAAGAACCACTATATCAGGAATTAGAGTAAGTATAAGCTTCACGTATTTTCACCCTCTGGTATTTTATGTAATTTTTTTATTCTTATAAAAAAATCTGCCATTAGGAAATTAGAGGATAGTTATCCATAAACAAACAACGTTGCAAAAGACGAAAGTTTATATGAGAGATAAATAGATGTACATTTAAGTATTTTCAAAAAAACTAAGTGCATTGATACATATTAAATTTGTGTTTCACATAAATTTACCAGTTTAATAATTTCTGATCACGATATGATACAAGTAGGTATTGATTTAAACAAATTACGAGAAGCAAAAGCAAATAACTTACCAGTTCAGAGTTCTGACTAGGCACTGATGTTACTGGTGGACCTGATGGGCCAGACAAGATAACAGTGTTACCCTGCAAATAGAGTGAGTAAAACATTTTTATATGTAAATCAGAAAGGTAGGTCGATTACATAAAGCTCTTATTATGCATAGGTCCAAGGAAGAGTCGAACATCCTGTTTTGCAAGGTCGCCTTTATATTTAATATGTTGAAAAATACAACATGGAAATCATTTCTAGTAATCCTCATACTTAGGGGGAAATTCGGTAGATACGACGAACAATTTTTTCCTGTGTTTTTTCCTTTGGAGGGGGGTTATTGTTGTTTCAGAATATGAATTATTATGATGAGGAAAAAATAACTACTGAAGCGTAATTGTTCCCAAATTGTAATTATAATGCTCATAAGTTGTTTGGATCAACTCTTTTTTTAAAAAATAAAAATTAATAATAATAATAATAATAATAAACAGTACCTCCTTACTCCTGATGGCCATATGCCCTGGTGGAGGTGCAGGTAATGCTTGTGATGGGAGGGCAACTGACTTTCCCCATCCAATTTTCAATTCGTACTCATAAACCACGACTCCTGCACAAAGCATAAACTCATAAACTCAGATTAATGTCCCACTTGGCTTAGATTCTTTGTATACAAATAGAGTGGATTAATGCACCTAAAGGAATAGAGTTGGCACTTTGTAATTTTATCTAGAATTTATTGGCCTTGTAAACTTGATATATAAAATATGATATCTGAGTGATCAATCACTTCAGCATATTCAGAATCATTTCATCTTATACTTCTCAAAGATCTCAACTGATATCCTTTGAAGATAAAAGTAATATTCATTTAAGATTAAAGTTTGAAGAAGTTAAGCATAGCATATTTCTGGTTTAAGATATAAAAGAAAACAGACCTTGCATTTCGTCTTTTGCAGCCTGTCCATCAGCTCTGTTCATGAATGCAACAAAACCACAGTTTCTTTGCCGCCTTCGCTCCTCCTCTGTTCGAGGCCACATTATCTTCACACTAGCAATAGGTCCAAATCTTCCAAAAGTGCGCAGAAGAAAGTTTTCATCAACCTAAAATTGTAATGATGGCGACATGAGATTACACGCCTTAATTCTCAAAGAACAACAAATCTCATTCATTGAGAAGACCGTAAACCTGGGGTGAGAGATTTCCAACGTAAAGATTTGTAGTTTGTGGATCACCATCATCAAATGATCCTGGAAGCTTTCCACTTGGATCAAAATCGTCAGGTAGTTCATCAAAACGACTGGACTGTTGATAAGAGAGAAAACTATCAGCAGAACTGCTTCATAAATTTATTGAATACAAAGGAATAAAACGAAATCAAGAATAGACATATACTAGTAATTATTTTTGCTATGTAGATTATAAAGTATGCCAAGGCATATTTGTAATGCACAAAATCAAAACAGGCAAAAGAGAGCAAATAAAAATGAAATTTTATGATACATTTACCACATAATAAAGTTTAGTCTTATCCAACAGCACTCTACATTGACTAAAAGAGAAACGTACAAGCAATAAACAAGTTTTGTGCATTTAAAGATAGAAGGACCAAAATCCAAAACCAAGCCACCTATAAGCAGCATGCAAACAAGTAAGAAAAGGTATCACTAACAATAGAATGCTCTCCAATACGCCCATCACGCCATTGTTCACGGTCTTGATTTCGTCTCTCCCTCATCTCTTGCTCTTGCTTGAGCTCCTCCATAAAATGATCAATGTTCCTTGACTTTCCTTTCTCTTTTTCCTTTGGCTTTTCTTCCTCTTTCTGAAATGTACAACGCACAAACATTAGATCTAGATACATCTCAACATTGAAAATAAAAACAAAGATCATAGCCTCAATTATGATACTGACTTTCTTTTCAGATTCTTTCCCCTTGGTTGCCAATGGAGGCGGTATAAAAGATGGTACATATCTGCAAATAAACATAAATGATGAACTTCCATACCAATTTACTAAAATACATTTGACTAACTAAAGTACAAGAGTTATCTGTAGCATTTCCAAAGCAATCCCTTGACGTTTGTTCTTTATAGCTAATGTGTAACTTCAGGAATCACTACTGGATAATCCCAGAAAACTGCTTGACAAGATTCCAGTCTCAGCTAATAATCAGTCTATAAAACTTAACTACTTTACAAATTCACATTACTTAGTACTGACACTGAAACATATATAATTCACAGGAATAAGGTTTTGAGGGAGCACAACACAATACAGAAGGACATTTGTAGAACCTTCAGACAAGGAACTATCCCCTTCTAACTCGGTAAAAAACTGCCACACCTTATTCCAACGATATGAGTTATTCTTACAACTGGAAGATTTATGAAAATACTATTTTTTGATGGTTATGGCGTAATAGAACAGAAATTTACATTATTCAATAGGAGCAGAGATCACATACAACAAGATAGGATTAGGAATATTATTGTTAGCGAGAAACCCAATAACATAATAGTATAAAATCGAAAACATTTTCTCCAATTAAACACACTCTGAATATATGTTAATATAAAGTTGCTATGCATGTAACATATGTGTTAGCTAATAATAACAGCAAAACTATAAAAGAATACTTTTGTATCAAGGAAGAAATGTAGTACAAACGCATCACCGTAGGGTAGACGAATCACAACTATGACGGCACCACAAAAGAAAATGACATAAACTACTGGAAAGTCATTTTTATAATTTTCAGGTATAATTGTTTTTCTATCAAACCAATTTCATCTGATGTCCCCAACAAGATGCAATGCAAGAATATTGATTTGTTATACCTAGATAAGGTATACCTTCAACGATTACAAATACATATGCCTAAACTATTTGAAAATTTACTCGAGCAATTGAAAATGTCTGTACAGCAAAAGTCAAAAGATCATCTATACTTCACAGTTCTGACAATAAAACTAAAACTTTTTTAAGTATTAACACCATCAGACAACCATCCAGAATAAGCTTTTTGTTTTGGATTAAAAAAATGAGATGATCTTCAACAGAAGGAATTACAAATGATCATTCTAAACCAAGGACTTCCTCTAAATAAACAGAACATGCTACATATTGAGGAGTTGAGAAACTATAGCTTATATCTGAAAAACTCCCAGTGGCACAATTACACAAATATTTTTTCAAAGAGGTTAATCACACCACAGCATTAAATATTCTTATAGAAAAAATTACCATTAAATGTATCATAATTCATGAAAATTCAATTTATTAAGGTTTAAGTACAAACCTACTAAAATAAAGCTATACCTGAAAGGCATGTGATTTTTCTACTTATGATGCCTGATTTAAAGAGAACATAAACATGGTCAATCAAAAGCATTTATTTACCTACTTCCCTTCTTTGGACCAGATACCCCCTCTTTGGACTTTTCACCTGTCATCCGCGAATGAATAAAAAAGGTCCATACTCTTATTAAACTTATTATAAAAAATAATAGCAAAAACTATGTACTTATCCACAACATGAAAGGCATATATAATCAAAACCTCCAAGAGATGAGGCAGAAACAATATTAAAATAAGGGCTGAGAAATATATAATTCATCACACTCATACTAACCCTCAGAATCGTCTTTCAATTTATCATTGGGATTAATTGTTCCTCCTCGAACAAAAGTCTTTGACCCGGGAGCGTTGTCCCCTTGAAATGACTCTACAAATTCAGCATACAGGCGAGCAGTCTCATCTTCCGCTCTCTGCAGGAAACAACTAAATCATGACAACCAGTATATGTCTTTTCAAAATTCTAACAAGAACCAAATAAATCGGATACATCAACCCTACCTTCTTCTTTGCCTCCTCCTCTTCTCTATGCTTCTGAAATGGCGTCTTTTTCCTCGTAATGGAGAACGAACTCATCTTTGCATTAGCAAAGAAAGCCTGCCACAAATAAACAATACTCAACATATCGCTCGGCCTAAAATTGGAAAATTTCCAAGAAGTTACACCATTCAAAATATCCCCTAATTTCACACGTCATCACTTCTCATTCTTTGAAACAAACTCTATTTTCAATTTTAGACCATCTACAAATTCCACTCCTCGAAAATTAAACTTTCTAGGCTATCAAAGATTGTATACGCTACCGATGGCTACGACTTGATTATGCGCCGCCGTGTGTGAGGGCGGCTATGTGCCGCCGCTATCAACATCATAGTTTCTAGCACAGCAGGATCAAGGAATAACCTTGTCATCAATGTGAACTCTACCGTATCTAATATTTAAACCCATTCTCAAAGCATCAGAAGAAACAAAGACAATAAAAAAACATTCGACAAATGTCAGAAAATCCCTAAAACACGGTGTCCCCATTCTCAATCTCAAGTGAGCCACAGAAACAAACATCAACCTAATAGATTATCCATCTAACCTAATCTTATAAAGTAAATCCAATAAAAAACGAAAAAACCCCAAGATTTGAAAAAAAATGAATGAACACAAAATCTACACCAACATAGCCATAGTTATAGCAATCTAATAGCCCTGACAGGACAAAATGAAGAACAAAAGTAAGAAGGGAAATTCAAACCTCCTCAAAAAGTGAGTGAATGAGGAGAGGAGCAGCTAAGACTACAAGGAGTGAACGAAGAATGCAATTGTGCAATGTGTACTAAAACGAAGGGAGCAAAAAAATGTGACTAATATGATAATAAAAATTAATTATAATAACAAAAAAAATACATTTATGCAAATATAGAAGTCAGTAGGAACGCATTAATGAATTTACGTCTTTCCTAATGACCCTCCGAATTTCACACGTCATCTCTTCTCATTGGTTAAAACAATCTCTAAATTTCAATTTTACAATACCTACAAACTTCACTCACTTCTCAATAAAATGAATTGAATAATTAAAAACACCCTAAAAACAACATAAAAAATAGACATTGAACAAATGTTTGGTTGGTCTCAAGCAGAATTGGTTTTGCCTCCAAAATGGATTTTTACACAAAAATTTATTGTTGAACTAAGTTTTGGGCGGAATGAATTGACTCAAGATCAATTCATTTCATTGCTGAGCCAAACACAGTGTTCACATTCCCAATCTCAAGTAAATCTAAAAACAGTCTTAAAAAAAACCGAAAGAGTGAAAGGCACAAGAATCTAATGAGAAGTAAGAAAGGAAATCCAAACCTCTCTCCTCCCCCAAAGAGTGGAGTAGCTTCAGGTACAAAGAATGCGATTGTGCAATGAACAATAGTTGTCTGAAATCAACAATAACAAAAATATAATAATCGTGATTAAGTAATTAACGAAAATCGAAACCTGTATTAGGGGTTTAATTAGTGAATGAAAGAAAGAGTGAAGGTAACCTCTGAATTGAGTAGTTAGTTAGTCGAACGGAACGGAAAGAAGTCGAGACGTCGTCGTCGTCGTCGGAAGGATGGGATGCGCAGTTGGTTGTGTCCAGTTCTAGTTTGGTTTCAATCAAGGGCAGGAAGAAGAAGAGGGTATTTCTTCTACTTTTTTCTTTTCTTTATTTCTTATGAAAACAAAACAGGGTTTCTACATTTGACATATTGTTTACCACATCACTTTATTATTTTTATTTTTCACAAAAAAGAAAAATATATGTTGAAACATCAATTAATTAATAAAATAAAATAAATTATGTGTTGTTAATTTATTAAATGACGTATCAACACATCATATATAATATTAAACTTTCCCTAAAAAAATATATAATATAAAACTTTGTTACAGTGGATTTCGAAAAGGCCTATGATTCGGTGGATTTAAAATATTTGGACACAGTTATGCAGAAAATGAATTTTCCGACTCTTTGGAGGAAGTGGATGTCTGAATGTGTCGGAATGGCTACGACTTCGATGTTGGTCAATGGGTGCCCTACGGATCCTATGGAACGTGGACTTCGTCAGGGTGATCCTCTTTCTCCAATCCTTTTCTTGTTGGCTGTCGAGGGTTTTAATGTCCTCATATTGTCGTTATTGGAGGCGGGGTTGTTTCCTGGCTATTGTGTGGGGTGTGACACTGACTTGTGTCTGTCACATCTCCATCTGGCTGACGACACTTTGATAATTGGTGAAAAGAGTTGGTCGAATGTGCGCTCTATGCAGGTTGTTTTGATGATTTTCGAACAAGTGTCTGGCCTAAAGGTTAATTTTCACAAAAGTATGCTGACAGGAGTTAATGTGTCAGACTCTTGGTTGCATGAGGCTGCTATGGTTTTGAATTATTGTGTGGGAGCCTTTGCCTTTGTGTATTTGGGGTTGCCTATAGGAGGGGATCCGCAAAGGCTGGGCTTTTTGAGACCAATTTTAAACATTATTATTTCTAGATTGTCGAATTAGAAAAACAAATTTCTTTTGATTGGTGGTCGTCTGATTCTCCTGAATTATGTCATGTCGTCTCTTCCGATTTACTTTCTTTCCTTCTTCAAGACACCCACAAGTATAATTTCTTCTATTGAATCTTTATTTTAAAAAAAATATTG
>Ga0315913_1000250_pt1 | contig 41914 bp, 19 predicted proteins | sample MpolsnodulesMG_FD_207736 | JGI IMG/M metagenome (GOLD analysis project Ga0315913, IMG submission 207736) | Medicago polymorpha root nodule microbial communities from Los Angeles, California, United States - small nodules | ecosystem: Host-associated > Plants > Roots > Nodule | place: USA...
AGTAGATTAAAATCTAAAAAAATAAATCAGAGCACAGGGAATCATTTCCTTTTTCTTTTTGTAAAGAAAAAAGATGGTAGACTAATTGATATTTCTATCAGTTAATGAAAAAGCCCAATGCAAAAAAAAAATGCACGTTGGATTTTTAAAACAATTCAAATCATTTTGATAATAAGAGTTTGAGCTCACAAAGACAATTGTAGATGTGTTAAATTAATAAAGAAGCGATATTTTAAATTCTAATAAAAAAGAGGCGATATTTTTTGTACCAAAAAAAATGGAGGATATTTTTTTGTAAAAAAAAAAAAAAGAGGCGATATTTTTCTCACTCTTAATACAATATGTTATTGTTATGTTAGTTGAACTGTAAAACTGGTTGTAGAGAAACTATAATGGTAAATCTTAGTGTTTATAAAGTAAATTATAAAGATTTGAAAAATTGATTTGATTTTGTGTATGAGATCTTGTTCACATTTACAGAAACCCAACATTAATTATCTTGTTCACAAGTGCTTTATCCGGAAATTCAAGCTATGGAGTTGGGCAAGCGGGGCTACCAAGGGTGGTTTGCTATTGAGACTCATTTCAAGAAATGCAATTGATTACTACAAGAAACGGTCCTTAATTTGCACCGTTATGTTAGCATATCGGAGATCATTCATAATTTTACGGGTTAATACATGTTTATCCTCTGAAATATTAGTAATTTTTGGTTTACTCCTCTGTAAAAAAGATTGTTTAGACTCTAACTTTATAATTTGAAGATTCTTTGGTTTTAGACCTTCATAAATTTTGACCATATAAAAACGATGATAGGACAGGGGCGTAAACCGAAATTCTCTTAAATTACAGGGGACGAAAGTAACTTAAATTTTGTAATCTGATGTTATGAAGGTCTAAAACCAAATAATCTTCAAACTACAAGGTTGGAATCTAAACAATTTTTTTTACCCGAAAATCACTAATATTACATAGGGAAACATGTATTAACCCTAATTTTACAAAGAAGGATTGAATTTTACTATCCATCATACTCTTTGGGAGGAGAATGCTTGCACAATTTTTTTTTTATAGATTGAGATCAAATTGATAGTGATGTATGAATAGTTACCTTCCATATGTTTGATTTCAATTTTGTTAGGTCAAAAGTGATTTTAGAGGTTGTAGAATTGATTTTATCATGTTTGGATGATTTTAGTTAGAGTTGATTTTGCATGTATATTTTTTTTTTTTGGTTACTTTTTTCTTGTAAGAGCATCCACAATGGTAGCTCCTTTATTTTGCATGTATATATGATTCTAATTTATATTTATAAAAAAAAAAAAAAAAAATTGACATCTATAATTGATTTCATCCTTATTTTTTTAAAACCTTAAATATATTGTTGAATTTATTTTTACATCTAAACATAAATTATTTAAAATTAATTTTTATATCGTATAACCAAGCATACACAAAATATATTTTCAACGGTGGTTGGTTGATGCTTTAGGGGTGTTTTGTTAAGGAGTGTATAGTTTTTCTATTTTTTTGCTAGTTAAGGACCTAATTTCTAGTTTTTCTATTGTTTCCCTTACGTTTTTCTTTTCCTTTTACTCATGTAATCGAAGAATTCCAATAAATCAGAAAACTAATTTCAAATGTTATAAATTAATTAAAATCAACTACAAAAAATAAAACTACAAAATTAAATTAAAAAAATATTTTCTTAAAAAGTGTTACTATGATCATTCGATGTTTTTATTTGAAAGATGATCATTCAATGTTAGTATAAACTAGACTCTAACCCGTGCGATGCACAGGTATCGCACAGGTTTTGAAGAATATAAATATCATATTGATTATACATTCAATACTATGCTATGAAACGACTGCAAAAAGGATAAAAAAATGCAAAAAATACATCAATTTAAGCTATTAACTTTGTTTTCTTACCAAATAATATTACCAGTTGTGTTCCTAAATTTCTTTTTTGTTAATAATGAAAAGAAATTGCAATCAGAAAAAGAACCGCTAGGGCATTTGTGACTTTAAAAAAAATGTTTTAGTTCGATATATCAATTTTGGAAGCAACAATATATCCATCAAAATGGAAGTGGTTTAGTGGTGAAAATTGTAAAGTGTAGTCAAATGGTACCCCGTTTGATTCCTTGCAAAACCTTTTTTTCATAAAATTTATTTAGACCCGCCAAAAAGGGCGGGATTAGGGTTAGGTCAGACTGTCTAACATCTATATATTTACTAGACTCTAACCCATGCGATGCACGGATTTTGTAGAGTTTCATATTATAAAATATTAAATTGGCTACATTATTACTTGTAGAGTTGCATATAAACTCATAAATAATCAAACTAAGTGCATCAACAAAAATGAATATGGAATCAAAGTCATTACTTTGTTAGTAATGTTTTAGTCTACTGTAGCGATTTTTGCAAATAAAAAGTAAGAATAAACAACTTCAAGTAATATAATATAGGAGAAACAAAGAGGCCGACAAAATTACATGAAAAAGTGAAGCTTCTAATGATAAAATTATTATTTGGATCAGTCAAATTATCTACAATTTTAATATCGTAAAACGTAGTAAGCGTACACCAAAAAAAATGAAAAAAGAACTACTATCAATAAATGTACCGCTAATAATAAAAAATAACTGTTATGAGAGAGGAAACCGCTACGGCGGTTGGGGATTTAACAAAAATGTTTTAGTCAAATTATTATCTGGATCAGTCAAATTATCTACAATTTTAAAGATGCAACTTTAATATCGTAAAACGTAGTAAGCGTACACCAAAAAAATGAAAAAAGAACTACTATCAATAAAGGTACAGCTAATAATAAAAAATAACTGCTATGAGAGAGGAAACCGCTACGGCGGTTGGGGATTTAACAAAAATGTTTTAGTCATGTATTTCATTTTTGGAAGCAACAATATTTCAACAAAAGTGGGAAGGGGCATATTGGTTATAGTTGTAAAGTGGAAGCATATGGTACTTGGTTTGATTCCTTGCAAACTCTTTTTATTTCATAAAAATTATTCAAATCCACCAAAAAAGGCGGAATTAATTAGGGCAAACTTATAAGAACTGTTTAACATCTACTCAAATCCACCAAAAATTGAGAACCATATATTTCCTAACATATAGTTACACTAATAAGGTGGTGTGACAATATTGGATGTGTATTCCATTTATTTATACACGTCTTCTAAAATCACAATCTAATTCATCTAATTAATCTTGTTTAGCGGTGTCGGTATGCCATGTGTGTTATCCCCAATCTCTATGGTTTTTCTCCTCTGTTTTTTTCATTTCAATGGGTGATGAGTGACAATTTTGAGGATACTATACTATCATACAATCATACTGGTAGTGGTACTGCTACTACTATTTTGGATGTGTGAAAGAGAATAAGAGAGTAGGTACAGAGTACAGTCATAGACACTATGCGGGTGCAGACTGCGTGGTGCGTACGGTACGAAGACTAAGAAAATCAGCAAAGAATTTGGGATGGGAAAGTGGGGTCAATCCAAAACAATGTGGGCCCAGATGGGGAACTTGTGCCTTCCCTCCAACCGACTGGCCCTTAGCCTATAGTTGGTGGTTCATGATAGTGACACCCATTAAAACGGTGGAGAAGAGGTGCTACCAAAGAGAACCATCAAATATCATATCTTTTCCAATCTCAAAGATTGTGAAAGCATCACATATTTGCAAATAAATCCATATGTATAAACACCCCCTTAAAATAACTTCCAATGTTTCCTAAAATTTTGCTTTCACGCTTTCACTTGTGAACAATCTTGTGTTAGTGTAACTGTTTGCATAGGATAGGATCATTATAGATTGGAAATGAATGTAATAAGCAAACACAGTCACAAGCTACCTAGCAAAAGCCTTGAAAATTTCATAATAGATAGATGTGGACAATGACAAGTACCGGTAGACCTAAATGGACCGTCCCATGTGCATGTGAACATGTTCCCATCATATTACCTGTTCACTCAACAAATCACCGTCACTTCCCTACGTTTTCGCTTGATTTTGTTGGAGTCTATGTCTCACACTCACTCTCACTCTTGCATTACTACTTATTACCATTCTTATAGTATTGGATGAATTATTTGACCAATGTCACGTACCTATATCTTCCATGGAAGATAATTTCGTTCAAGGCAAATTTGATTGTGGAGTTAACCTAGCCAACCATAACGTGAATGTATCGAAGGAGCAATTATTTAAGTGCAACGCTAACGAATGTTTTGGAATACTCTTTAAGAACCTTACATGTGAGTTTTGCTAATGAGTATTTTTGGGACACTTTTTAACCTTGACTACTAAGAAATGTGGCGGGTCAATATCCAGACCTCAAGTGCATGCTACTGTGTTTATAAAATATTGTCTGGTTTAAATCGTGGGTAAACTTTCACGATTTTGCCATTGGAAAAAAAGACCTCTTTAAATTACCACAAAGTGTAAGCATTATTTATAAACTATCAATTGTTAGGAACAACTTTTCTTGTGACCATAGTAGAATTCCTCCAATTGTTAGACTCAATTACCACAAAGTGTAAATCGCTCGGAACGACTTTATTACGGTAAATTATTGGCTTAATAGCAGTTTTAGCCCCCTAAATTTCAAGAAGTTGCGATTTTGGCCCCCTAAGAAAAAAAAACTACAAAACTGCCCCCTAAGTTTTTCCCCTGTGGCAGTTTTGGCCCCCTAGGACAATTTTGATTCGATCAACACACACGTGGACGCCGTGTATTTTTTATTTTTTTTATTTTGTTAATAAAAAATATTATTATTTTTTTAAATAATAAAAAAATAAGAAATAAATTTTTTAATCAAACAAATAAAAAAAATTATTTTTTAAATAAATAAAATATTTTAATTTAAAAATTAAAAAAATACATGTGTGCGTTGACCGAGTCAAAATTGGCATAGGGGGCCAAAATTACCACGAAGACAAAACTTAGGAGGCGGTTTTGTAGTTTTTTTTCACAGGGAACCAAAATCGCAACTTCTTGAAACTTAGGGGGCTAAAACTGGCCTAAATTATTTTCAATTTGATTTAGTTTGAATTCATTGCTCCCTCGATATATCCCACATCATAGCTAGGTAATTAACTCCACACTCAAATTTTGGCCGAGATATCTACACTTAGAGCATAAATATCGGTTGACTTGGATGATGTCTTTACTTCTCCCAAGAACTTTACCATTGTGGTTTACTAATATTTGAGAAACAAAGACAACCTCTGCTATACCATGGTGGTACTGCAATGCAACGGTGCCTTTCAATTTTTGCAATGCCAACATCAATGTTTTTATATTAAAACTCCCAACTTTTCACCTTTTAACTATATTTTATGGGTATTGCCCTCAGGGCAATGGTTAAGGAAACCAAAAGTAGTATGTTTGCATTGGTTTCAACAACATTTTGACTTTTAAAAAGTTAAATTTACCACTTTTCACCTTTTTCCAATACTATAGTATTTCTATTTTTATTTCCTTATCCAATGCTCCAAGGGCAATGGTTAGCATTCTCCATATTTTATTAATTTTAAACACAAAGTTGGTGTATATTGTAAGATTAGTGAGTCCCATTTTAGAGTTTTAGAAGAGTTGTATGAATATTTAAAAAATGTAATTGAGTGGTTTAAATAATTGAGAAGTGTGTAATAATATAAAATATTATGTGGGACCCATTTATACCACTCATATGAGTGACATGGATGTGGGTGCTCTAAATATTTCACTCAGCTTGAATGAGATTATCTTACCTAAATAGAAAGAAAATATAGGAAAAAAGGGCTTGATTGGAATCCTGCGTGTTTATTTTTGTCACACACATTGTCAAAGAGGTTACATAATTAGTATGTAATCCTCCAACTATTTATTTACGTTTGCTAGTAGAGCACAGGATCACATCTAGTGTATTTGGCTGCATACGAAATTCCTAATGGACTGAAAGGACAAGTATTACTACTAATTGGTCAATATGAACGGCTCTTTATATACCAATCATACCACATAACAGAACTAGCTGATATTGCAGTTGTAGGGCCTGTAACGTTACCATATCAAACCATGAATCACACACTGATATGTTGTGATCCGATGAAGATATTGATCAACAATAAAACTCTTGAATAAATAGCAGCTATATGTTGCTCACCAGTTCACGTTAAGTTGATGTGGTACAAGGCAATTATGATATTTACTAGCCAAAGAGTTAAGGCTTCCCCTGTATTTCAAAATGGATGACGTATCGTATCTCCTGCGTATTATGCACCGATATCTGTTCGATACTTTTCGATACGTATCATGAGAGTATTCGAAGATTAAATTTTATTTTTTTAAAAAATAATTATCCGATACTTCTCGATACGTATCAGGAGAGTATCTGATAATTATCATACACCGATACCTGCGCCAATATTTCCCAATTAATGTTAACTAAAATAACTTAACTCTTAAGTAGTGATGTGTTCTTTTTTGGATATAGTGCTTCTTTTTTGGATTGATAAAGTATAACATTAACGGATATAGTATAACACTGATGATGTTATTTTTGGGATATATTGTGTATGTAATTGACTAATCATCACTCTCTTAATCGTCAATATTATTTATATTTATGTTGATGTGCTACAAGCTTATGATTGATTTCTTTTATTTGTTAATATATTTGCATATTAAAAAAATTGTTATAATTATATTGTGCATTTAATTATATAATTTTTTTATTAACGTATCTCAGCCGTATCATATCTTGATTTTTGAAATTTTTCTGTATCAACGTATCTGTGCAGTATCGTATCTCGTATCCGGGTTTCACAGGATGTAGTTGATGCTGGGTTTATATTATAGCATTAGAGTTATAGAGGGAGACAAATAGTAACAAGTGCTGTAAAAGCATCTCTAATGAAAGTGATTTTAATGGTTATTTAACTAACTTTTTTTCTTTAATTTTTTTTTTTACTTTTTGTGGATCTAAATTGTCATCTAATATTTAGGCACTTCTTAGATAATTCCTATTTCTTAAAGGTTATTTATATAGATATAGATTTCACGTTTGTTTCGACGGAAGATATAAATTTGACGTTAATTCTTGACATTTAAGATGTAATATTCTATTCAAATATCGTTATGTGCATGTATCTATATCTAAATTTTAATTATATTTGCCATTTATCATTTATGAGGCATATATTTGTGACCAAATTAAATAACAAAGCTAACTTAATTTTTAATTAATTAATTTAATTGATATAAACTCAAATATGAGTAGATCATTGATGCACCGCGCAATTCTTGTATGGTCACAACCACAAATATAATTGCTTTAGACACACATACAAATAGAAATATATAAAAAGAGAAAAAAAATCAATTCATTGTTATTATTATTGAAAACATCAATTAATCTGTATTGTTGTGTTTGTCTAAATGATTTAGATTTGTGTTTGTGTATGTTTAAGAGTTTCCCATGTTGCACCATTTTAAAATAGAGAAAGTCTTGCTTAGGGACAAACCCAAATGCAAAAAGTTTGGGCACACTCACACAAATGTTCATTTTTTAAAAATAAATTGGTTTAATGATGTTGAATGATATGACAAATTTATTTATCATTTAATTTTCTTCATTGTTGTGTGTATACCCAAATAATTTTATTTATGTTTGTATCTAAGTAAGAGTTTCTCTTTAAAATAATGAGAGCTCTAATAATTGGGTGTTACCCAATGTATAAGCTATCACATCACATCACAATATACTAGAGCTTCTAGGAATAGGATTCTCTGCTGTAACAGCAGGGTGCTGTAAAGAATGACAGTCATCTGATCATAATTTGATGGTTAAGATTGTTTTAACTAAAAATACACAGTTTTAATCTCAACTGTTCGATCTAAGATGAACGGATAAAATCGACAACTGTGTAAAACTACGTGTTGTTATTACAGCAGCAAAACCTGGTCCGAGCTTCTAAGGCATAGCAATGGACAAAGAAGTGGCTTTGAAAAAACCATTCAAAATATAAACTAGAACCCTCCTTTCCCTCTCATTGTTTTTTAGTGATAAACCACCTCCAAAAGATAGATTTAATCACATCTATAATCTCTTAAACGTCCAAATTATTTGAAGAAACAGTAACTACGCTTCAAGCCTCCCAAATCTCATAAATTGTTGCATGTTAAACGAGAGTTATATTCCTTTTGGTGTTTTGTTTGTAATTACTAAATTAATTTCATGGGTTGTTTAAAACATACTAGTGCTCCTATGTTTATAGCATATTTACTTATGCATGAACATATAATGCACATGTAACGCATGCATGAAAGTGTATCTTCTATGTGATTATTTGTTTAATTTTTTAAGTAGTTTTATTTTTGCTATATTTATTTATTGGATCACATGTATCATTTCCACAAACTTCTATTATTGGTTTTCCTCATGAAACAAAAGTCGAAATAAAGTGATAGACATTACAAAAGTAGTGGTGGACTCAAACATTCAATAAAATAACCACAGTCATTTACCAAATAAGGAAGAAAAAGGAAAAACATTGTGCCATAATATGAACATGATCATTAATTAAGAAATGTCTGGAGTGATGTTTCAAGTTATTCAATTTACAATATAAAATTTTGATTTAAATTTTTCATTCAAAAGTGATATTATGTTTGTAGGATGACATTTAAGTTACACAAATGATAGAGATTGTATACCATACACAAATGCAATGTTAGCCATTGATTTATTATAACTTCAAATTACAATGGTAAAGATTTTATAAGGATAACTTGTACTGAAAAGTATGATAGTGGGAAAAAGAGTGAGGAACCACAAAGTGAGAAGGTTGGGGTAGAAAGTGAAAAATCTAGTGTGCTGCCATCACATGCGCCTAAGTTACAATTTCCACAAAGAATTGTCAAATCAAAATTGGATGAGCAATTTAAAAAGTTTGTTGAGTTGTTGAAAAAGACCTACATTAACATTCATTTTACTGATGTTCTTTCTCAAATGCCTTCTTATGCAAAAAAAAAAAAGAAAGAAATTTTATCAAAGAAAAGAAAGATAGAGGACAATGAGACTCAAAAGCCTTTTTTTGCATAACTAGAGAATGTAGTGTTGTAATTCGTGCGAGGCAACATACATGTTAATGTTATTTCTTTTGTTTGCGTTTTTGTAGAATAATAAAAGAAGAGTCGCATGATAGATATGTCTTGGATGCAACATTCTCATGGCCAATAGGTCATGTGAGTTTTCTCATCCCTTTGTGATGTTTTTATTTGAATCATTGAGGACAATGCTTGATCTAAGCACGAGGCGGTTCAATTTATTTGGTATTTTTAGTATCTTTAAGTGCCTTTTGTTTTAAGTGTCTTGTTTTTTAATTCTGTTTGTTTGAATTTTGTGTCAAGTTAAAAGGTGATGGAGCAACATTTTCTTTAGCAGTATAAAAAACGGGGCTAAGTTTTATAAAGAATTTTTGTACATAAACAACTTTTGCTTAAGTATTTTACTAAACCCGCATAAGTTTTATTGTGAACTCTCCTCGTTTAGAGAATCACAAAGTTGTAGACTTTGAGTAAGTGAATAAATAGGCATTTTAAGGAACAATAAGAACTTTGGTACTAAACATAACTGTAAAATTTAACAAAAAAAAGTAGTATAAATTAGTGCAGGTGATCCCACATTAAAGGATCAGAGCACAAAAAGAAAAATATATACTAATAAAGGATTATTGCCAAATATAGTGTAGGTGGTCCTAAAAACAAAGAGAAAGCGATAATAGTGTCTTTCTCTAATAAAAAGTGACTATGAGTCTCCCAAAAAAAAAAGGAAAAACTTCAAGTGGCTGAGAAAAAAAATCACCTAGGTTATATGAAATGACAATGACATTTTACTCGTATGTTCATTATTGAGGTTAGGATTTTTCCCTTATAGTGTCATTTACACAAAAGCAATAAAAAGCTAGACCACACACACACTAACATGAAACAATTATTGGGTTGAAATGACTTCTGAAAACCACAAGGGTTGTGATAAGTGTAACATGAGAACAAAGCCTTTGAAAATTATTTTTTTCTTCTTCTGAAATTATGTTCTTGCTAAATCGTGTTGCTGATTTTCTTCGCACTTTACTTGAGGATAAACAAATATTTAAAAGCATGGGGAAACTTGATATTGTAGTATATGGTGTTTTTGGCATTTAAGTTCAATAAACCATCTCATCGGGTCCCTTACCAACATCTAAATGAATTTAATTTTTTGGAACATTTGGGGAATTGACAATAATGATTACCAAATTGCTCTTTCTAATATGTGCCCAGTGAATAAACCATCTTTGATTTTAGCAATGTCGGACATGTGTCTGTTTTTGAAGCGGAACTTATGAGTTTGATTTTAGCCATGGAATTTGCAATGAGCAAGCAGTGGACTCGATTGTGGATTGAATATGACTCATCTAGTGTGGTGCATGCTTTTAAGAATCCTTTTTCGGAACCGGTGGCATAATTGTCTGTTTCGTGGTATGTGGGCAGTCACTGACAAACAATCTTTTGGTATGATGTTATGCCCTCTCCTTTGGCGGCTGATTTTACTAGGGACAGAAATGGTTTCCCTTAAACTTTTCTGTTTCCTTTGATTTCTTTCTTTGCTTTCTGTTTGACGGTATTGACCTAGTCCCCCTCCTTGTACATAATTTTCCCTTTTTTTAATAATATTATGTATGGGGAAGGCGGTAGAGGATGAATGTTTCTGTTGGGTGCCAACCTAGTTAGGATGCTTCAGTTTCTTCCTGATGCATAACCTTCCTTTCGGCCTTATCAAAAAAAAGTTCAATAAAAAACAGTTTGTTTTAGAGCTATTTTACTACAAACTATTAGTTCTCGTTTCCAGAAATATTAGTTCTCATTTTCAGGACCAAATAATGAAGAAAAACGAAGAATTTTCAAATGTTGTAAAAAGAGCACGACCATGCACACTGTTTCAAGAAAAACTATACAAAATTGTCGAAAGTTGAGCACCATCGCGTGTCTTTCGCAGTTTGCATAATTTCAACAGTTTTAAAGGCAAGCACGACCGTGTGCCCTATATATTCATTGGATATCTAGATAGATTTTTTTTTTACACGTTTGTGATTCAATATGAAGGTATTTTGGAGGTTAAATGAAATGAAATCTTGTTTTTTCACATTGTAATTAATATAAAAAAGTGTAAATATATGATATATTTAATTAATTAAATGATTATATATTATATCTTTAGTCAAAGTAAAACGACAATATAGCTTAGATTATATGCGCACAACACTAACAATCAGAGTGAAGATAATCAATTTTGTTTCAGTCTATTTTGTTATTTGGCACTTTTCATTATATTTATAATTTTGGTCTTTTAGAATGTTTGTTAAAGAGAGGCGGGGGAATACAGTGTAGATCTATCATGTTACAGTTATTGGTAGAGAAAATTAATATATAGCAATGTGAATCAAAATCTTGCAGATACGCCACTGACGGAGAGCGAATTTGAACTTACAATTTCTTCAAGCATGTACAAGATTGTTAAAGAATACAATGACATGATCGTGATTAAAAGACATCTTGATGATTGGTATATGTACAAACGATGCCCAAATTATAGCGAATATATGAACATCGTTCAAATTCAAGGTTTTAGTTTTGATGTGCATTGTGACTTTGATATTATGTTCTTCAAAATGTATAAATAAGTCAAGACCAATGACTACAAAATTTGCCTAGGTAGTTTTTTTGTTTGTGTACTAAATGTATAAATAAGTCAAAACTTTTTTTGATAGTGTATCAAAATTGTTGTGGTACATGTTATTGATTTCATTAATAGTATATTATTGCTTTATTGTTATGTTAATTTCAATATGCAATACACTACATATACTAAATTTAAAGAAAAAGAAAAAAACATTATCGAGTGTTTACTGTATTGTTTTCAACTTAAATCATTGGTTAAAATATATTATCGTGATAAATATGTTATTACCATACAAACTTTCTTATTAAACGTATAAAACATCATAGTCATAATTAATAATCACTCTAGTGGACAACTTTACTCTAGATCAACCATACCAAATTTCATTTTCGACACAAATCCAACACATAATTATTGACAGTTATAAATAGTTATTCATACTCATCACAACCTTTTACGGTTTTTCTAATGCGATTTGTCAGTTTTTTGTTAGCATGTATTGTTTGCAGATAATTAATTTGGTTTTAATGTTGCATGTTTGTTACCCTGGTAATACAGGCTAACAATGTCGGTCACCACCTCCTAAATAAAGGAATAGCGTCATGTATAGTGTGCAGTGAAAACAATAAATGGAAAAATCTATTCACAATATAAATATTATGAATGTATTCCCATTTTTAAGCTGCGACACAAAGTATTACAAATCAACGTACTCTGGATCCACATCATACAAGAATCTTCATGTTATTTGTCAAAAACCTTTCGGTTATACTGCCACATTTTCGTAGGAGAAATAGGAAGGGCTAATGGTATTTTTGATTGGTTTCCTACATATAATTATAAAACATGGCTCATTAGGAATGTCAAACTTAATCCATGGATTAGGCAGACTAAGAGAGTTTGAATCTCCATCTCCTAACATAGTGTTCTCTTCTTTAACTTTGGTTTTTTTTCCGAAAGACTTTGTATTCATAAAACCGCCGTTTTGGCTTTAAACTTCCATAGCCAATATCAACAATCACATCAGTTATTAAGGAAAACTAAAGTTAAACAATTGAAGCTGGTATCTATTTATTTTGTTATAATCAATTATAAACAACTATTATAGGGAGCTAATGATTATTCATTTATAAATATATGTGACTTCTAGACATAAACAAGCAATAAAACATATTTTAAATAAATTCTTACTAAAATCACCAAAACCACAATAACTAAACCTTCATAAAACATTTGTTTCAATAACAATATAAATATCTTCAACCTTTGTTTTTATTTTAATCAGCCATTTTGTTTTTACGAGGCAAAAAACTTAATAGTTTAAACACATGACATACTGTTTTTTGAAAGAAAATACATGATATACTTATTAGCTATAACTTAACCTAAACCACATATCACAATAGATAATTAGTTAGAAATCTAATGTTTTAACAACGTAACATTCCAACCTTAATACTTACTTCAAATTTAATGAATATGTACATATACATAATAAAATTCTTGAGTATTTATTGCTTCTTTCACCAAAGATAGACCATTATTTGATTAGTTTTTTGTACTCATGTGGTCAATTACTAAAGGTAAAAATATATGTAATAATCATTTAAATACAAACGCAAATAGAAGTACAACAATATTGTCATTGATAGAGAGCGAGTTTAATTATAATTTTTTCAAACATGTGCAAAATCGTTAAAGAATACAATTACATGGTCATACTTAAAGATGTCTTGATATTTGGTACATACCCCGACGATGCCTAAATTTCGGTGAATATACGAAAATCATTCAAATTCAATGTTTTAGTTTTAATATGCAAAGTGGTTTTGATATCACGCTTCTTCAAATTTATAAACATGTCTAGACCAATAACAACAAAATCTAGTTAGATAGTTTTTTTTGTTTGTTTTGGTCTTACTACAAAGTTAGGTAGTTTCCAAAACATTTTTAGTTCTTAACTTTTATTATAGTTTATTGCAAATAAAAATATTTTCAATTTCTAATTAAATATATACAGAATGACAAATAATAAATAAAGTGATAACTTTTTTGGAAAGGAATACAAATTATTTTTGTATATATTATTGATTTTATAGGTAATATGTTATTTATTTATTGTTATGTTAATTTTAATATGTAATGCAACACATATACCAAATTTTGAAGGAAAAAAAACTTACATTGTTGAACGTTTATCCTATTTTTTTCAACTTATATTATAGGATAAAATATACTACTGTGGTAAATATATTTTTATTATAGTCAAACTTTTTTATTGAATGTACGTAATTACATAGTTATGATTAAAAAAATACTACCTTTATTCTAGCCCACCCATACAAAATTTCAATTATGACACTGATCCAACACATACTTCTTGACAGTAATAAATTGATTTTCAAACTCATTCCAACTTTCTACAGATTTTCTGATATGATTTTTTAGTTTTGTGCTATCATAAAAACAATTTAATTTGGTTCTAAGGGATCATGCTGATTGCTACCTTTTTAGTAAAGGAAACATGTGTATGATACACAGTGAAAATGATTAAATTGGGAATATATTCACAATGGAGAATTGTGAATATTTTCCCGTTTTCGAATTGTATCATAAAAATACTTTTGAGTCAATTTTCTCTGTATCCACATCATACAAGAACCCTGATATTTGAACTTATAGTTTCTTCAAGCATGTACAATATCGTTAATGAATATAATGACATGGTTAAAGTTAAAAGATGCTTCGATGTTTGGTACATATACAAACAATTCTCGAATTGTGGTTAATATACAAACATCATTTAAGTTCAAGGTTTTAGTTTTAATATGCAACATGGATGTGCTATTATTTTAATTCAAATGTATAAATAGGTCAAGACCAATGACCATTATTTGTCTAGGTAGTTTTTTTGTTTGAGAACTACTACAAGTCTGGGCAACTTCTTAAACAAAATCTTGATTCTTAACTTTAATTACAATTTATTGCAAATAAAAATTTATTCGGTCCCTAAGTAAACATATATAAGGTGGCAAATAATAAACAAAGTTGTAACTTTTAGTTTTGTTGAACATACAAAAATCATTCAAAATCAAGATTTTGGTTTTGATATGCAATGTGCCTTTAATATTATGTTCATTTAAATGTATAAATTGATCAAGACCAATGGCCACAAAATTTAGATATGTAGTTTTTTTACTTTGATACTACTACAAGGCTAGATAGTTTCATAAATAAACATATACATAGTGACAAATAATAAACAAAGTTGTAATTTTTCTAAAATGTAATCAAAATTGTTGTTGTACATGTTATTGATTTTATTGGCAGCATGTTCTTTATTTATAGGCATGTTAATTTTAATATGTAACACAAAAAATATACTATTTTTTTTACAGTGTCGAGTGTTTATTATATGGTTTTCAACTTAAATTATAAGATAAAATATATTATCATGATAAACATATTTTCAATTATCACACAAACTTTCTTATTGCGTGTGATAAGACCAAAATGTACGCTCAAAAATGGAAAACATACTTCTCCTTAAACGTTAATATTGTAAGAGTTGGGTTATATCGTTCAGATAATAATAAGAAAGATAGTTTCAATTCTGTCAGATAACACCCAAATATGTTTATAAATTAATCATAATTTTTTCCTTCTACAGTAACCTTTTTTTTTGTCCGCAAACATTTGCTTAAAATCTTGAAAAAACTTATATAAACAATCATATGAACACATTGCATCAAGACAAAATCATTTGGACATTTAGAAATAAACAAAACCAATAGTTTTCTATAAACCTTAAAAGCATTTCGATTTCAGAAGACGTATTTGCTTAATGCTTCAAGTTTCCGAACAAAAGCAATCATCCACCGCAATTTACTAAGTGATTGAAACATTGAAAAAGAACAATGAGATTTTTTTTTAAATGCAAAAATATATTGATAGGATCCATCCTAAACACAAGGAGTGTAAATAATATATCAAAATGAAAACACCAGTATATAATTCATTTATAATGAACTGTGCTAAGACATGCAACATATAATCAGACTCCCCCTTGCTAAGACAATGTCGTACCAATCACCAATATTACTTGTACAATTCTCCAGACTAAAAACACAGAAGCTGTACGCATAAACGCCAAAACCAGGTAAACTATACTCCCAATTCAGTAAACTGACCATGACTAAATGAGAATTGAATTGAAGAAAAACGAGTTATGGAAGAAATATGTAAACGTTGGAATGGAGGTGGCGTTGAAATTGAAAGATATTGGGAAAATGTTGTAGAGCCAACATTTTCCTTATTTTTCTTTCTTTTTGATAAGCCCCATTTTAAGTTTTTTATTTTATCTCTCTTGCTCTCTTTTATTGTTATTTTTATAAAAAAAACTTATTTGTCAATTCCTTTCTCTCTCTTCACCAAATGAATTCTCAGATGCTCTCATCCTCTTAGAAACCCTGGTCGTCACAAATTGTTCATGACCTCCTTAGTCCATTTATGACCGCCTTTCGCCGAGCCACCATCACAGTCTTCATCTACTCCTTCTCCTTTATCATTCTATTAAATATATCTGGGTTAATTATTGAAATTGACCTTGTTATATACGTGAAGTCTGAAAAATGACCTTGTAAAATAAAAAACACATGTTATGACCCTGTAATTCAAGATTCTTATTATTTATGACCTTGTAATATATGTGAAGTTCAAAAAAAAATATTTATGACCCTGCAATATACGTGAAGTCCAAGAAATCAACCTAGAGATTGAATTTTTTCATGATTTTTTAGAGGCATGCTAAGAATGATAAAATATGATTTTATACAAAAAAATATAAATTTTTCACAAGCGGCAAATTAACTGTGAATTTTTCAAGCGTCAAAAACTCAAAAAATAAAATAACGAAAATCTCAACCTATAAATCGAACTTTGAACTCATTGTTTGTAGAGACATTTATAAAAATACATAAAAATGATATTCAAAGTTTTCTAGCATTTCGAAGACGTTTAAGTTTTTTTTTTTTCTTTCAACCAAAACGTGCAAAATTGAAATTTTGTTCCTAATAAGCGTATACACACAGTCACAGGTCAAATGTCGTTCCCTAATTTTGCAGGCATGGTTAGAACATAATAAGAACCTTCACAATGAAGTTTTGTAGTTTTTAAACGAGAGACAAATTAATTATAAATTGTTTAAGAAATTCATAATTATGAAAAATAAAAATTTATAATTAATCTGTCCTAGTCGAAATCAATTTTTTTTGTTTAAAGCCATATTTTAATGTCCTAAACATGCTTGGAAAAAATCATGAAAGAATTCAATCTCTAGATTACTTTTTTGGAATACACGTATATTACAGGGTCCAAAATAAGATGAATATAAAATTACAAGGCTAGAATATAAGCTTTTTATTTGATTGGGTCATTTTTCAAACATAGTGTATATTAAATGGTCAATTAGAACAATTAACCCAATATTTTTTTAGACCAGATAAATTTTTAAACATCTCAACCACCACCTTCTAGGCTAGATCTCGACCAACTTAGAGAACATTTTGAAAAATCATCATCGTAAAAAAACTATCCTCCGTCTCCTCTACAAAGCCCATAGAAAATATCATAATTTAAAACTAGCTTTGTCTGCGACCAATGCACTGGAAATGGAGGCCACCATTGTGTCACGGTCTGAAATCTAGGTTGTTGTTTTCATTAAGGTCTTGTTTTTTACATCTTATGTTTCTATTCTTTTACTTTCGCATCATCTATTTTTCTTTCACGGTTATTAGTTCTTTAAAGTTGAACTCTCTTTTACACGAATATATCTAAACACAAACAACTTTTAATTGTAATTACTTTAAACACAAATCAACTATACATAATCAACTATGATAAATGATATTTGTACAACTATTTTGTGATAACTTTTTTTTATCATACTCACGTATAATTTTACTTTATCTCTCTATTACTTTGATTTTCGTGCTAAAACCTACGTTTTCTTCATAAATTTATGGTTGTCAAAGACATTGTCAACCGAAAGATTGTTCAAATAACATCCATCATAAATTATATCAAAATCAATTATTCTTTTTTTTTTTTGGTCAGGTAACTTAGTGGCTAGAATTCACCTTATAAGGTGAATAAGTGGGGTGTCCGGAGTTCGAACCCCAGCCCCTGCATATAATAATGCATTGTCCTACCAATTAAGCTATGCGGACAGGACCAAAATCAATTATTCTAACCACATAACTAAACACTTTCATAAGCTCCGGTGCTCAAAGAAAGTTAAAGGCCAAACAAACCTCAATAACTCATAAGGAAATGAGGGATATTTTGGTATATTTGACAAGTGACTAGGGTAAAACGTATTTACGACCAAGTTGAAGGGGTAGTTGAGTAAAAACAATCTTAAAATAATAAAAAACGAAGATAGAGTACATTTGGGGGGATATTTGTCAGTGAGAAGATCACAACACCCAATGAAAACTCTTTTCTCTCTTTTTCCCTCTGCTTCTTCTCCACACTCTTCCCAACATACTAACATTCATTAACACACTGACACACACCACTCTCAGGTGCCGATCCTTTCTTTTTCTTCCTTAAACCCCACCACTTTCCCTCGCCCAAATGCAGGAGATACAGCATTCCATCGGAGGCGCCGGAGGAACCAGATTCTTCGGCGGCGGAGGTGGTGATCGGCGTCTCAGACCCAACCAAAACAACAATAACCTGAACCAAGAAGTCATGAAATGTCCTCGCTGTGACTCCATCAACACCAAATTCTGTTACTACAATAACTACAATCTCTCTCAGCCTCGCCACTTTTGCAAAAACTGCCGCCGTTACTGGACTAAAGGCGGTGTCCTCCGTAACGTCCCCGTCGGTGGTGGTTGCCGGAAATCCAAACGCTCCAGCAAACCAAAAAAATCTTCCTCCTCAGATTCCACTGTTTTACCGACAACTCCACCTGAGGCGCCGGAGAATAAGTCTAACTCTCATTCTAGTAGTGAGAGTTCCAGCCTAACCGCCGCTGCGGTGACTGAAACAGTTTCTGAACCAACGCCACCGCCGGAGAAGAAAATCAACAAAGGTTTTGAGAATGATTCACTGGAACAAGGAACAGGTGATTGTGGTATATTCTCAGAGATCGCAACTTTCACAAGCTTGATCACTTCCTCTAACGAGACACTGCCGTTTGGATTTGGTGTTATCGGTAACGATAGCCGTAACGGTAATGTTAGTGTTAACGGTTTTAATGATGCGTCGTTTCAGTGGCAAAACCAAAAGCTGATGACTGTTACAGGCGATCAAAAACATCATGAAGAAGACGCATTGAAGTTGTTACCGGAGAATACAGGTGCTGGTGCTGGTGGAGGTGGTTCTTCTGGTTCTGGATCGTTGCTGGACCATGGTATTGATTTCTCTTTGCTACAGAGTAAAACAAGCAACGGTGGATTTGGATCGTTGGATTGGAATGGTGATGGTGGTGCTGATCATCAAGGTTTGTTTGATCTTCCTAACACCGTTGATCATGGTTACTGGAATCACACTCAATGGTCTGATCAGGATCATTCTTCTCTCTTTCATCTTCCTTGATATAGTTACTATTAATGCTCAAATCAACTTTTTATTTTATTTTAACCTTTTATGATTATATATATTTTAACTTTAAACAAGAGCAAAGAATATTTGAAACCAAAGTAAAAAAGTGAAAGAGAAGAATGAAGATGGAAGCACTTCGTATTATTAATCATGAGGTGTAGTATATTTTTATTTTGTTTATTTTTTTCTTCTTCAAATCTTGGAGGTGTGATTGAGCTTGGTTTTAATTGCTGCTGATGTGCATGCACAACTAACTTCCATGTTAGTTTCTTATCTGATTTGTTTTAATATATGTAATGTTGAATTTGATTGGTTAGAGAAATAGAAAATATAATCCAAATGTGTTTTAATTAATGTATGTCGGTTGTTTACTTCCTTAATCTTATTTTACCTTGTTTAGATAATAATAATAATGCAAGGCTATGAGTATTACTATGGGTATGAGTATGACTATGGCTTTCACTCTGATAATTATAAATAAAACTCACGAATAGTTAATAAATAAATAAGAAACCGATTGATGGAATATGATTTTGATCAATATTATTTATTATTTCATTGAGTTTATTTTGTACGAGGAAAGAGGATGGCGAAGACGTTATTTAATTTTTTTTCACTTTTTGAAAGTAAAAGAAGTTCCCTAATTAAATATCTTGCATATGTTGTTTTTTTAGGGATTATCTTGTTAATTAATGTTAAATAGTGAATTATGAATTTAGATGTATTTATTTCAACATCGATGGGTTAGTTAGTAATGAGTCATATAGCATGCGCGATGATGAGTGCGCGTGCGGAAGAGAGGGTAGACACGTGGGTTAGTGTGACAAGACAAGAATGTGATGTGAAGAGTCGGTTGTCTTGTGGTGGCTTATTCTGGTCCTTACCCTACTGATACCATTGTGTGATTAAATCAAGTCTCACTCACAGTGCCAATTTCATGGAACAAGGGTAACCAAATAATTAGGTTGGTGGGGAAGATGTGTTAGTGCATTCATAGTGGAGGAGTGTCAACTCAATTGCTCTTAATATGCATGGAATGGGTGATGATGATGACGATGGGTGCATGTATGTTATGTCGGTCTGGATAAAAGCTTAAATTCACACACAAACACAACCAAGCTGTAGTATTAAATTTCCAGTTTGACAGATTAAAACTATAAGGTGAAATTTGGGGTTAAATTTTTCATAAAAATGTGAATTGAATCAATGAGGCGTGGTGCGAGTGATCTGGTGATGTGGATGTCTCGTTTGTAATAGGACAAGCGATAAGCACTGCATCGACATGGGGTGGGAGAGCATTTTTAATGCAGTTCTCACTAGGTTGTACTTGCTAACGAGATTATTAAGATGGGTTGAAGGTGAAGTCACATCTAAGATTTACGATTTGGAGTTTTCATTTCGTTTTATAGCTTGAGTTATGGTAGTGGAATGATAGAGAGTGAAGATATTTGTTGAATGAAAAAAAAAATAGTGTTAAAGAGTAGTGAAAAACGATGAATTCAATTTTCCAAGAGTTTTTAATGTAAAACTATTGTCCCTTTCGACTCATAATATTAATCGTTTAAGGTTTGTGTACGATTATTAAAAAAATGATTAATTGTGTTGATTTCAATCGTAAAATTAGTAGCAATTACTAAAACATCCTTATTAATTATAGTTAGTGGAGTAGTTAATATGGATAAAATTCAATAAACAAGGGTATAATAGTGGAAAAAAAATAATAAATATTGCATTGATATTATAAAGTGACAATCATTTTGAGAAAAAAAAAATGTTAAAAAGACAATATTTATGAGATGGATAAGCATTTAGTTTTTTTTTTTCACAAATATTTTAAGAGCACATGATTTCTTGTTAGCATGACTCGTATCACTAAATTTACGTTTTTGGAGTTTCAAGAATTTCATTCGAATTTTGGGTAATCTTACAGATTTTTGTTCTCTTATGATCTCTATTCCCTAGGGGTGATTATGTTTTAGATGGGTTAAAACTTCGACTCTGATGAAGTTGTGACTAAGGTTCTCTTTTAGAGTTTTTAAGGGAGGGGAAGAGAGAGGAGATATTCTTGCATAGTCACAAGACCAAATCAATAGTGTTTGGACACACACATAAAAAGATGATCCTTAAAATATTCAATGATTTTTTTTTATCAATTTCCACTTTACTATTAAAAAATATTTTTTTATGTGTGTGTGACCAAACACTTTTTATTTGGTCATATGACCATATTAGAATTTTTTGAAGAGAGGGTTTGTAAAAAACGGAAGGAAGAAGTGGAAAAGATGGAGAAGAAGAGCTAAGAGAATGGAGGACTTTGGAGGTTTAGTTTTTTTTTCTTCATAATTTAGGAGAATTAAAAAATTGTATTGGAGGAGAGTTTTGAAAGATCTTGGCGGGTTTGTATATATTTCAAATCCAATCTATGTTGTTACAATAATTTCAAAGTTAAAAATACATCATTCATAAACATTCATTTATCATTCTTTACAAAACTACTTGTTCAAACAATTTTAATTTTATTTTCTATTTCTTTCTTCTAATTTCATACCTCCAAGATCTTTCTCTAAAAACTCTCAAACAGTTTAAAAGCATGTAATTTCTTTTAAGTACTTTTAGTCAGAATCAAACCTTAATTAGCACCAAGTGTTGCCAAATGAGTCATTGCTTTCATTTTACCTTAGAATTCGTTTGCAATAGTCAAATTTGACCATATTTTTATGATGTTAGAATTCGTTTGGAATGAGTAATTAAGTTGAAGCTGTTGAAGCTAATGTTAGTTTTTCTGTTGAATAAATTTGAACTTTTTCCTAATTTTGTTATAAATGTTGGAAGAAACTTTTTTTTTTGACGTTAACCCTTCATTTCTCAGAGGAAATAAATCTTAACAACCTAGAGTTTGACTGTGAGATAATGACAATTTGACCAAGAATTAGTTCATCTAAGAATGAAACTCGATTCTCTGAAACGATTTGTCCTTGATAAAATTCATTTACTACTTTAGCTTATTGTTTGATTTGGAAAGAACTTTTTTTGATGATTACACAATCAAATAATTTTGATCCATAGTATTCAATTATAAAATTAAAAAAAATTGACTTTACGTGAATTCAAAAATCAATTTTATAAATTTATTTAATTAATTCAAAATTATTATTTATCACCATAGAACAAACACAAAAATACATAAATAAATTTCAAATGCTAGTAATAGGTTTTTTCTTGTTGAAAGAAAATACTAGTAAAAAGTTAAAAGGTCTTCTTAAATCATTAATTTTGACGATGTTAAATATTTTTATTTAGGTATTTTTTAAATTTTAGTGTGTTAAACCATTTCTTAGTATTTTTATGTCAATAATTTTTCCGTCCTTTTAAAAAAACAAATTGTCAATGTTTTTTTCGTGAGTTTTGTTTTTTGTTGTATCATAAATATTTCAACATAGGCGATGGGAATATAATATAATACTCCTTTAGTAAAAAAAATATCTATTTAAAAATGAATGTCATTTTTCACTGATATGTATTTTGACTACTTTATTAGTAAAAAAAAGAAATGAATATCATGTTAAATTGAATGAAGTAATATCTATAGAGTTATTTTGAAAAAATATTGGTCAAAATAACTTTTATCAAAAATGTAATCCAACACATACCATTTAATTTATTGTTTTCAATTGTTACAATCTAGTAGTTTTGTTCTGAGAATGTTACCTGAAATTTTAGGTTCGAACTCGTTACCACATTCTCTCTCTCTCCTCGTGTGTTTATTTGTGTATGTATGTATTTGTCACTGTGATAATAAAAAACGAGTATGCAAAATCAATTATGGTCTTAGTAAGAAAAAAACATTACATTCTTGTTTAGAACATAGTCTTAAAATACAAGACCAAGAATGATCACTACATATTTTATGAGATTGTGTGCGTAGAATTCGTCTTTGCCATTATTCCCGACCTCTTTTATAGTGCTCTCTTGATAGAGTTTTTGTTGTTTTCATGCCTTCTCAAATACTGGCATACCCATGCCTAAATGAAGTGCGAGTTCCAACAAATATTTTGTCCTTAATTGGTATTGATTGGGGGATGTACATAGCAGTCATATGTGCCATTTGTTTTTTTTTAAAGGAAAGGATGTGCCATGTTGTGTACGAATACGCTGTTTAATCTTTTAGTGATACATTCGTGCCCTAATAGGTTGTTCTGGCGTTCTCTCATCCCATGATCCAAGGTTTCCCTGGTTGATCATCGAGCCTCCCTTTGAGTGAAGGGCCAACTTTCAATTGTGTTTGATGCCCCGCGTGTTTTAGAGGTGGAGGATCACCTATTCTGCAAATGTAGTTTCACAAGATCAACATGCTATCAAACTTTCAAATGGATTGAAAGCAACGATAATATTGCTAGGTATTCTCTCCTTACACTTTTGGAAAGTTTTAAGACATTTTCTTAAAACAAGAAGTACCAAAATGGTCTTACTATTATTTACACACAATGAGTAAATATGCAATTGCCCCATGATATTGTAAGTTTCGTCAATTACCCCCCTGACATTAACATAATTTCAATTACCCTCTGAAATTGCACAACGTTAATCAATTTACCCCATCCGTTAAATTCTTATGTTAGTCAACATGACGTTTTGCAAATACCCCCCCTGAGGTTTTGCACTTATGTGCAAAATGCCCCCCGAATTTGAAAATTTATATATTTTCTTTCTTATCCTTGAGCACTAAAATAATATTTTTCTGTTCTTCTCAACCCATTCAGGCCCCGCCACCAAGGAGGAGGTGAAAAGTAATCCATGATTAATTGTGTTATGGCTGTACCATCAAACTTGCTCTAGAGTTTACGGAGTTAAGTTGAAATTGAGATTAGAATTTCTCTTACAAAATTGAAGTTGAAAATTTTACTACAAATATTGTACTAAGAAATAAGAATTATAGGATCAACCTAACCTACATGAATGATTATTAATTGTTATGCATTTTGTACTGTAAGAATGCAAGACCGTTAATTAGTAGGATAGTTAAAGACTACAAATACTCTAAAACTTATTCTCTTCTTTATTCGTTATGCAAAAAGTTACATATGGTACTACCCTCTCAAGGATTTGGAAAATATATTCTCTCCAGCACATGCATTTCTTATTAGTTCTCATGATTCAAGCTAACAAGAAGGGTGACTCATTTAGCAGAGGTACGTTTAAGATGGTCAAATGTGGTTTGAGGAGCTTTAGTCCATAAAAATGCATCTTTATTAAGCAGTGCAGTTCATGGTGCTGCAATTGAGGAATGATTTCGCACAAATTTGTGATAAAAAATACTTTGAGACCTAGGAATCCTAGCAACTGTTCATTGGTAAGATTTCTATTAATATCTTGAGTCAAGGATAAGAAAAAAAAATATATAAATTTTCAAGTTCGGGGGCATTTTGCACATAATTGCAAAACTTCAGGGGGTATTTGCAAAACGTCATGTTGACTAACAGAAGGGGTAAATTGATTAACACTGTCCAAGTTCAGGGAGGTAATTGAAGTTTTGTCAATATCAAGAGGTAATTGACGAAACTTACAATTTCAAGAGAGTAATTGCCTATTTACTCGACACACATTTATCTAGAAAATTTGAAAGGCTAGCAACAAAGCTATTTTTTCTTCAAAGGATCCGGTGATTGAAGAGACTTTTGAAGCTATTATTTTTTCATCGGTTACCCTCTTGATTGTTTAATTAGATATATATTTTTTCTTGTTGTTTCCGGTGAGTTCAATACCTCTTGTATTTTTACGAGTTTGATTTACTACTCAAGGTACTTCTTTCATTATCATCAATAAATTTGCTTTTGATGTGTAAAAAAACAACACTGAATGAAGTTTCAAGCCATTTTTGTGGGAACAAGAATCTCACACTAATATCTCTTTTTTTGTGTGGGATAAATAGTCTAATGACTGGAATTCATCTTACAAAGTAAATAAACAAAGTGTCTAAGGTTTGAACGTCGATTCATGCATATATTACAATACATTGTCACCACCAACCGAGTTATGCTCATCGCATATATCAATATTTGTTTTATAGTAGGCTTATTGGATTTGTGGTTTACACTCTCAAATGGTATAAGAATTATATGCAAAATATAAATTTAATTATCCACGTACAATATTGACAAAACTAAATGGACAAACCATATACGAATACGAAGTGCATGTTGTACCACGATTCACAACAGAACATTAATTTGAGGTTAATCATTGTTGTCCGGGAGCTATTGTTTGTAATAATGGCACATAAAAATATGATTACAATCAATAACCGACCAATTTTCCTGTGTTTGAACATTCAACGTCAAAGCTGTTGTGTTGTGTTGCCCATACTATTGGTTGAAGTTGATGTATACTCCTAATCCTATATAACTAGAAGGGTAAAAAAACAACGTAAGTAATAAGCCAGGAAAATGCAGATGAAAATAGTACAAAGGAATGGGAAAATTCAAATACATCAAAATAAGGAAATGATAGCACTTGTTTAAGAAGTAGCCAATTTTATTGCCAAAATAGGTCCGGGAAAGATGGACTAATGTACATACAATTGGACTATGTTGTGGTCTTTTAATGTGACAGAGTATCATGGATTGTGACAACACCCATGTTATGGATACAGAACAAGCCACATGCTTTTCGTGGTCCTTCATTTTTTGCCATGGAGTACATGTCATAGCTTCCCCTTATTCAACCTTTACGTCTGAATTTGTGCAACTGCAACCATTATTACTTACTTCCCTTTCTATTCTGCCACTAATAATCAAACTTCAACTACTATACATTATTGGAATTGAATCAGAGTTTCATGATTTAGAAGAGTTTGTTGAATCTGATCATTATGTTGATGTTTGGAAATGCTTCATATCCTGCCAACAGATATACCATGATATTTGCCCCTTGTATATTCATCTTGGCAGTATATATTTGGATTTATCTTAAATATATTATAGTGCCCATCATGACAATAACATATGATATGAGTTATATACCTTCATATCATGAACATTTTTTATTTTTTATTTTGCATGAATTAATTTAAGCATGGCTTGCTCAATTTAGGGTCAATCCAGTAAGGCCTTAGCCTTAACTAAGCCAGTAAGCCTATATATGAACAAATTAGACAAATATTTTGTTTTATTAGTATGCCTCTCAGTGCATATTCAACATAGACCTTTAGGGTCCGTTTGGTGCACATGATAGGATAAAGACATGATATGATAGAGAATTGGTTAAGGATAAGATATGATAGCGAAATGATAAATAGTTATCCTATTATTTGTTTGGTGCACACATGATAAGAAAACAAGTAACATTACTTTATCCTATCATGTGTTTGGTGCACACATAAGAAAACATAGAATTATTTCAACACCAAATTTTATGGTGCATTTATTCATCTTCTTCCCTTCTCATCTTCATCATCTCATCTTAAACTTTCAAAACAAATCCAGGAAAAAAAAACTCAAAAAAAATTGCCTCAAAAATGTAGCATACGAATTAAATTATTTGAAAAACAAAACTATTATAAACTTTTTTATGATTATTTGGAAATCTCATTTGATCTACACTATACGTGCAGATCTAGATCTACACTATACGTGTAGATCTAGACAAATGCAACAAAATCACCAAATTAAAACCCACAATTGGAGCAACTCAGAACCTCTATAAAAACTTGAAATCCAAACGCAGATTGTGAAAGAAGTTCTGGAAAAACACTATATTGAAATCTGTTTTTTAGACAAACAACAACAGCAGATCAATCAAACTCAACGAAATTGAAATAAGATCCATCTGGGTTTGAGATTTTTGCTACAGTAACTCGAAAATCACAGGAATGGTTTGCTACACTGACCTTTCAAATTTGGAAACAAAACCTCCTATTTTTCAATGGTAGTCGTGACAAAATCTGGAAACGAAACTTTTCGAATTTGTTACAGAATCATGAAAAGGAGGCCTAAATATTGATTGAGAGAAGGAGTAAAAAGAAGAAAAGTAAAATTGACGAGGAACAGAAAATAGATGAGAAGAAAATAAATAAAAAACGTGAAGAAAGTAGAAGCTTTGGAGGTGGGAGTCGAATAAGGTTTTGATAATAGATACATGTTTGATAGCTCTATCCTATCAGGTTGCTAACCCACTAAATCTTAAGGATTAAAATAACAAATGGGGAGTGAGATATGATTAGAAATAGGTTACACTTATCCTTTCATGCTGGTGCACCAAACAACGGATTGAGTCAGGATAGAATATCTTAATCATATCATGTCTCTTTATCCTGCGCACCAAACGGGCCCTTAGTATATGTTGAAGTCACATGAAAGCCTCTAATCCATTTTTTTTCCTGAAGAAACTCTAATCCATTTTCTTGGCACCAATTAAGAGCTTTACATTCACATTTTGCTTTGAATGCTACTTTCCTCACCCCAAGATTAGTTTGAAAGTTTTTTTTAAAAAAAAAAATGAAGAAGGAGAAATAATTGTTAATTGAAGTGAATTAATGATCATTTTACGATTTATCATATGAAAACAAGAGTTTGAAATTATATATATATAGAAAAAACATTAAATTGTGCATGTTGATGTGTGCGTCTTAAGAATTTCTGCGATCGGATGCACACTTCTAAAAACACTAAAGATTTTTTAAGGGTCTTGTTAATGAATGCTTCATGGACACTCTTTAAGGATTTCAAATAATGAAACTATTACATTATAAAGTCAAATACTTTATTTTCTAATAAATTTAACACTTCTAAAAACATTTATGGTCTTTAAAGAGTGTTCTAGATGCGTTCGTAAACATTTTCTATTTTTTAATAGCAAAGGTAGGAAAATGCAACTTTTTTTTGAAAAGAAAAACGACATTTATTCATTCAAATTGATAAAGTACATCGATATAATACAAATTCAAAATCACTAAAAACAAAAAGGATGAATTTGCGAACAAACTCACAACATCCATGTTAGTAAAATAAAACGACAGAGTGCCTATGCCTATAAATATGATTATATTCAAGTATCCGGAATACTGATGTCTCTAAATCTGCAACGTTGACGACGTCAAAGTCATTGATTGAATCGGCATTTGCTCAAAGCTGGTCTTTCAATCTGAATCAAATAAACACCGCACTAAGATGGTAAATAAAAAACACATCGGAACAATAATATGTTTCTCCCCCTTCTCTCTTGTGAGCCGTCACCAAAACCCTAGTTTCTTCTCCTTCATCCACCAAAGAGGGGTGGTTCAGGGTCAATTTTTGACCCAAAATCACCCCTCTAACTCGTTTTTCTATTTCCCTTTTATTGAAATAAGCGATTTTCACATATATTTCGTTTCTTCTTTCGTGATTTTGTCATCTTAGTGCGACTTTGTTTTGTTTGTCGTCTTTGTACGACGTTGTTTGTCTTTCTTGTTTCGTTCAGGTATTTGCTCGATTCAGATTGTCAGATCAGCTTCGATCTAGTGCAGATCAAATCAATGACTTTGGAGTCGTCAACGTTGCAGATTTGGAAACATGGGTATTCAGAGACTTAAATATAGTCACATGTGTAGGCTTTAATACTTTACCGTTTTATGCTATTAACATGGATGCTGTGAGTTTGTTCACAGATACATCATTTTTGTTTTTAGCGAATTTTCATTGTATCGATGTGCTTTTTTTTTGTTGGTTTTAGATGAAGTGGTAATCCACTGAAATTAAACTCACACACAACTGTGGTAATCCAACTTTGAACCCGGGTCACGACGTTCGACCTTGCAATATCGGCATTTGCAGCTAGGACTTCTAGACGTATCGATGTACACTATCAATTTGAATGAACGAATACCGTTTTTTTTTGTCAAAAAAAAAATACATCGCACAAAGACGGAAAATCAAAAGAAACATAATTATGCAAAGACAAAGAAATCACAAAAATAAACGAAATAAAATTGAAAATATCCTGAAATCACTTATTCGACTATAAAAAAGAAAAAAAAACAAGTTGGAAGGATGATTTTAGGTCAAAATTAACCATAAGTCACTTCTTTTTGTTATATCAATAAAAAAAGTGGTGACGAACTAGAGTTTGTGAAGAAGAAAAGGGAGAGTTTTGTAATAATGGATTCCCCTATATATAAACACCAAATTTAATAAAAAATGGAGTATTATCTCTTGCTTAACAGCATCTTAATAATTGGATAAGATCATATCTTTCTTAGCCTATAATGATCCGAAACCTATGATTACAATTTTGACCAATTTTCTAAATGAGCAAAGTGTTCGGTTAAGATGTTTGACGCTTTTAACCTTCAATTAATCATTTAGTCAAAATGTTAGGGATAGTCAAATTGTAACCTATAACAAAGAGTAATACCAAAATTTTAAACTGAAGAAGTGTTAGGTGTTTGACAACATGACATATTTATACTCAAATTAACTTAATTTTTGAAATTATTATTGGTGATGAAGTGTCAGTGTGTATGTGTTGTTGCTTGTTTCTTTTCACGGTAGAACCACACCAAACACACATCTATGCTGAAGCTCCCAATTTGTAGCTCCCAATTTGTAGCTTCTCACAAAATGTGGCATTGGGATGTGCATCCGTTGTGGAAAAGCCAATCCAAACATACTATTACTTCTTCATAGAACGCAGTCTATTTGTTGAATGCACGGTTTGTAATGGACATGAAACGTCTACCGGACCAAACCCTAGTACTATTTGTAATGGACATGTATCTCCTTGATCCTTTTCATTCGGATTTTGTGTTTGACATGTATGTGCCTCCTACCTACGAATGGCATAATAATTGCTCTTGTTGGGGTAGCTGCAGACTGAGGGAATTCAGAGGATTTCTACGGAATTCAAATCCTGTTTGGACGAGGTTTCTAACTTCTCTATGTTAGGTTGCTCAACTAGAAATCCAAATTTGGAAGAAATATGGCACCAAAGTCAAATGTCATTAATTAATTAGTTGCATTGAATTGAAGAACCAAGAGTTTTTCAACACTTGCCATCAAGACATGTATTTATAGTATTGTTACATTTTCAATAGAACAAGTGACGTAACAAAATTATAAGTTGGTATATCATTATCATATATGAAAAATGTTTTTGACAAAAAAAAATAGTTGACTTAATTAGCTAGGTTTAGATAGTGATTCATCATCATAGTGAACAAAATAGATATGATAAAAATTCGTCTCAACTGTGTTTATTTTAGTATAGTTAGATATTGAAAATTGGCATAAACAATTCATGACAAATATAGCAAACAGCTTCTGAGTTTTCAATATTAAATTCAATGGAAGTGGGGCTAGGATTTGGCCTTTTTCATAGTACAATATATCTCTAAAGTCTATTATCTTGTCTTGTCTTGGAGAAGAATTACCCTCTCAATATTGCAGGACTGGCTCCAATCTCTCAAGCACAATTTTACCAATTACAAACCAACATATCTATAAGCTATTGAATTATTAATATGGTAATGCCAAAAGAACTGAATTGCCCACACAATGAGAGTGAAACAAGGAACGTCAAAATTTTCTGCATGTCACAGATATATATTCTAATAGAAAATAATACTATTACTGGTGTAAATTGCCACACTCTACGGTAATAGTAAAATGGTTTGGAATATGCAGCAGGTTATTACAAACATATCTGGCATTTATGTTTTCTTGTAGTAAACTATTAGCTTCCCCATTTACCTTTATTCTATTACGAGGATGTTATGTTCTAAAAGTGTAGGTTTAGTGAGTTAGACTTTATAATTTTAGAGGATGAAGTTTAAAGCTCACCTAAGACGATTGTAAAATGACAATTAAAGGCACTTTTAATAATAATCTCTCTTCTTTATTTTTTTTATTTTAAATTTCATTCTGCTTGCAACGTAATTCTAAATCCTTATATAATTTTTTTGGCTAGATTAGTCCTTATATCATAAAATATCTAATTTATTCTACCATTTTTGTCACAAAGGAAAACCAATATTATCAATCTAATAAAAAATTAAAATATACTTTTTGAGTGGCTATAAAATTATAAATATTTTCATGTGTAGATCTAATTAACGCAAAAATAAATATAAATCTTTTAAGTGTTTGATTAAAAATAGACAAAAGAGTTTTCATACCCCCTAAAATATGATGGCGTGTTAGTAGAACATCCCAAATATGCATAGGAGCGGCCCATGACATAGTATAAGATGCTGGGCCACATATAGTTTCTACAACACCACAAGAAAATTGCTTTTATTACACATATGAACTTTCTTAAAAACACATGAAAAATACATTTTTGTTTTTCGGTCTTTTTTCAACGGTAGTTAATTACCGCTCCATATACACAACTTAAAAAAAACAATATGAACGGCAGTTAAGTTAGTAATTTAGTAATATATATAAGAGGAAGTTGAAGGGGTAAGTTAGTAATTTGAGAGTGAGTTGTATGATATCCGTTGTTGTTTTAGTCTGCAAATCGAAACGAACTAAGCCGTTTTCAAAGTGTAGTCATTTCCAAGTCTCTATCTCTCTTCTCTTGATCATTTCTACAGTGATAAATCAAAATGCAGCATTTCGCGGATTTGCAAAACAGTTCAGAATTCGGTGACCCAGATTCATCCACCAATGCTGTTTCTTCAGCACCTAATTCCAATTTGAATCGTGACCTCTTCAATGATCTCGTCGAAATTGTCCCCCTCGTTGAATCCCTCATGGTAACTAACTATCCAACCCTCTCTCTTCCAAATTCAGGGTTAAAAATGTTTTTTTGTTTTACTTTACTGTTTTTGTTTATAATACTCAATGCTAGTCGTGAGTTTAATAAAACTTGTGCAAGTTTGAATCTTTGATTACAATTTATCGGTTTTGTTTAACTGGGTTGTTGAATTTATGATTTTATTTTTAGGATCGTAAAGCCAGCCGTTCGTTTACTCGTCGTGGTTCCATGATCTACACCAAGGCACCCGCAAGAGAATCATTGTATAAAAAGGTAAAATTTGCAAGGTTTATTTATGTTCAAATTTCAAGGAATTAAGGATTTAGTTCCTTTTGATATAGTTTACGATCATGCGATTGTGACACTATCTGGATTGATTTGGAATAATGCAGACTCATATTTAGGGTTTTAATAAAGGTGAAAGATGAAAAATTGCAGAACTAATTCATTTCCTTTTTCAAGCATGGATTCTGTAAAATTACTGCATTATGTATATTTCTATCATACCATATTACACACTTTCTGTTGTTCCATAAATTCAGTTTACATATTCATCTAGAATCATATATTAATAGGCGGTGACAGTTACCTTTGGGAAACGCTGTGTGGATGAGTTGCCAAGTGATAGTTATTCATGTAAATGACATGTGTTTTGTTTTGTGCGTGACATGACATTTTTGAAATTTTGTGTTGTTTCTTCAACCTTGCTTTTGAATGACAATGTTTTAGTACTAGTGTGGGGCATTAAATATCATATATATTTTCAATTTTTGCGTCTTGTTGAAAGCATTACTGTATTGTTGACTGTCCTGTTTTCACATTATAATGTCTGCCTCTGCGTTATAACCTTTTACATAATTTGTCTTTTGATTACAATACTTTCTTTGAATTTGCATACTTTCTTATTTTATTTAAAGTGAAACCATTAGGTTTCCTTATAGGTTTGGTCAATTTGAATTGCTTACGAGACTAGTCCCTATTTGGCCACGGCAGCAACCCAATTATGCCGCCTCCCTATCTATAAGTACTTCATTTTGATTCGGACTTCTTGTCCTTGGTGGTCGACATTGCGTATCACCTTGACTTATTTGGTACGGCTTGGACTATAAACTTCTTTCCCTTAGGATTTAGACTAGAAAAACCTTAGGAAGATGGTTTACAGAAAGTTCTTTTTTTTTCCTTCCTTTTTTTCTGAGGGGTAAAAACCTACAGAAAGTTCTTTTTGTTTATAATGTAATTTTTCAATATTATTAGGTAACACAAGTGAAAGGTTGCTAGGCATATTGGTATTACCCTAGACTCTGGAGATATATGATTTTGTTATTCTTAGTTTCTACTCAATAATAACATAGTATTCCTAGACTATGTGGATGTAAGATTTTTTATTCCTAGTTTCTATTCAAAATAACGGTATTCATTTGGCTCACAAGTGACAAGAGACTTCACTGGATGTTTTTTGCTAACCATATATTGTCTGTAACCATGTAGCGCCCTAGTACTCTGTGCATCTTACTTAAAAGTGTTCAAAATGATTTAACAAACGAGACTATATTTCTAAGCTATCCGTACTCATTGTTATTGTTATTGTTATATTCTTTTTGTTAATCCTGATCATATGGCAATCGAAAACTGTCCTTTCAAAGTAATGACTTCTTTTGTAAATTGTAATCATAATAACGTATAAGTTTGCTGTGCACAGAGCTTTATGACTGATTTTTTTTTTGTTGTGATCACCATACTGAATCATTAATGTGCACTTTGATAGGCAATTGATTCAAAAAGCAGGAATGTTGCTCAATCTATTCCTTCCGGGAAGATAAACGACCATGCAGCAAAAGAACAGGGAAAAAATGACAACAGTAATTCTGATTCTGATAGCTTTTCTATGTTTTCTGGAAGAGCTTTTACATCAGAGAAGGACATTGAAGAGTTAGCTAAATTGAAGGAACAGGTAGAGGAACTTCAGCTGAAGTTAAGGGAGAAAGATGAACTTTTAAAGTCAGCAGAAAATTCGAGAGACCAGATGAATACTGTTAATGCAAAACTTGATGAAATGAAACACCAGGTTTCTGAAAAGGAATATTCACTAAAGTATGCTCAACAACAACTCTCTGATGCTAAGGTACTGATTTAATTATGTGTTTTCTTTAATAATTTGGTACAACTAGTTGCAAAGTCATTTACAGTCAAGCATGGTCCATCTCTCAGTTGTTGAAAGCTCTATTCTGTAATTCTTAGTGCTAATCTATTTAGGTATGTGTTAGTGTAGAGCATGTTGAAGCTTCACATTGCAATGAGTTTAACTTTGACGTGGTCTATTGTTTTGATTGCACTCAAGATTAGTGTTTTTCTTAGAAACTTTGGATATAGTTAAAATTTTTGATATGCTGTCCTATTTCAGGCTCATACGATAAAATAGGGGGATAAATGACCATTTCATTAAGAGAATGTTTAGAATGTTTTCTTCTTACACTTTTACTGGTCTCTTTCCACAGATTAAACTTGCAGACAAGCAAGCTGCCCTTGAAAAGATACATTGGGAAATGATGACATCCAACAAGAAAGTGGAGAAACTTCAAGAAGAGCTAGACTCTGTGCAAGCAGATGTTTCGACATTCACGTTGCTGCTTGAAAGCTTTGCAAAAACCGACACTGCTAAATACACGGATGATTATGACACCAAGCCTTATGTTTTCAATCACGTGCCTGATATTGTGAGTTTGTTAACGTCTATACATTTGCAGATGTTGCTATTCATGGTGACAATTTCAACACAACACTAGAACTATGTTAATTGTGCTGAAATAACTAATCATTGCATGTTGACCTTTTCAATGTAACATATCTGGTTTGACAGGATGATATGGAATGCCAGAAAATAGAAGAAGCGAGAAAAGCTTACATTGCCGCAGTTGCTGTTTGCAATGAAAAACGAGATGAAGAATCTATTGCTGCCGCTGCTAGTGCTAGGTTACATCTTCAGTCACTACTTTTCAAATCCAAAAATTTCAACCTGTGATTTAAACTAATTCAGTTTACACGTTGGGCTATTTAGTCACTAATGGTAAAGCAATCCAGTCTGGGAAGGTGAGATTTGTTTGTTTACATGCCTCTCTGAACAAAAATATAAATATGTGCCATTTTATGTAACAAATCAAAAAACTAGAGCTTGTTTGACTAGGGTTAAATGTGAGTCTTTGCATTCAAGTTTTTTTTCTAGTAGCTGATTCTAAGATGCAGTGGCTGTATTTGTGTTAGCCTGTTGGGGCCTCGGTTATTGTTCAAAACAGCAGCAAACTGTTACTATCATGATTCTGATTCCTCTTGTCGCTTCCAACTTCCCCTACGTGGCTATGTCTATGTGTGGGCGTGTGTTCAAGTTGTCTTCTGGTTTCATACTTCCATTACGTGGTCCATAGCTATGTATCGACAAGCTAAACCAGTCATCTGTATTGTTAATATTTGCGCTTTTATTTTTGTATAAATTCTGCAGTTAATTTGGTTTTTGTATACATTCTAATGAAAAGGTGAAAATGTACTTGATATTTGTTCATATTCTTACTATCTATTGTAAGAGAAAAACAACAAAATTTGCTCATTTCCTTAGTGTGAAATAACCTTGAACGACTCTTGAAAGCAAACATTGATAGTACCTTCAAGTATGTGATCAGTGAAAGTCACTAGTTTTATTGTGACCAATACTTTTAGTTATATCAGTTGAAATTTCATTACACTACTTATTTTATTGTTGATATCATCAAACTAAAAGATAAATTCCGTCTGCAGTAAAGAAGAGTTGAAATCATAAATTAAGAACTATATGTATCATGTTAGAGTCATGTAACCCCTTCCGTACCAGAAAAAGAAGAATCATTCAACTTTTGGATTAAAATAAACAAATTGAGAACTTAAAAACAAAACAAAATTTTCCCGGACGAACTCAATTCAAATGAGGAACGGAACAGCAATACATGTAGAGTTTAAGTTAACTTTTGAGGCAAGGCAAGGATGAAACTGAAAGAAGTTCTGAACAATTCTTTGTATGGGTTTTCCTATTATGAACTCAAGCTATATTTTGATTTCAGTACATACATATAGCAGCAACTGCATAAATAGATGAATCGAGTTAATGTAAATTCATTAAATAGAAAAGGCAATGAGAAACGGAGAGTGACATTCTGATTACTCTCTGGACCAAAGAATTCAACTCATTTTTGGGGATGAAAATATTAAGAGAAAAAAATTTGAAGTGAACAAATTTGGGAAGGAAATTGTGTCTATGTTACGTACTTTTCAGAAGAATTAGAACTTATTGATTATGTGATTTAAAGAAAAAGAATTGATTTTCTATGACCTGGAGTTTCTAGAAGTTTAAAACTTTTGGTGATATTTGTTGCTGTGGTGGTTATATTAATCTTTAAAAGTATTTTAGAATTCTTCTTCTTGGGTTTGAGAAATCGATTTTGACGCCTCTTATGGGGAGTTTTTTTGCAAAATGATTGCATTGAAGTTCTTGTGGTTTTGTTAATGATTTAGGAAATCCTTTGGAATTTGCATTACGATATCCTTATTCCTTTCTGTTGATACCCTTATTCCTTAATCTTTTTAAAAAAGTGTACTTAAGAAAGTGCCACAACAATGAAGACCAGTGTGCACGACCAACTATAATCTAAAAATGAACTTAACATATAAAATAGCAATGAAGGTATTTTCCTTAGCTCCCAGAAATAGGTTAGAACGAGTAAGATTTTATAGAGAGGGAATCATGGCCAAGGGACAAACAAACATCTCTTCTACCATGCTACCAATTCTCATAACTTGATTTAAAGTATACCATGAATCCTTCAAACAAGTAGTAGATATGCATAATGATCATCATCATGATAGTTCAAAGAACACAAGCAACAAAAGTTCAACAACCAAGTGCATGTTCTGAAATCCATTTCATAGAACTCCCAATTTGGAATGGCTAGAGTGTTTAAGCTCTCTCTAAGTCTAACCACATATCTAAACATACTAGCATAAATTACAATCATCAAAACAACAAAATGTGAATGTTCAGCAAGATAATATACTTAACTTCCTCCTCCTATCCTCCAACACAACCCTCTTTGATTCCCCCATCAATTCCAAGCCCTTTTTCGGAGCGTCTTTGTTCAGCCCCGCCAAACCCACATAATTATCACAACAAACCATTTCACTCAAAGCCAAACTTGAATTATGAACATCATCTTCAACTTTTCCAGATTTCTTCTTGGTAACTAATTCTTTCTTAGCAGAACCACTGTTTCTAATAGTAGCATCCTTCCTAGAACTCTTTGGAGTTTTCCCATTAATTTTTCCATTTTCTTTGGCTTCATTGGGTCCATTATTGCCCCAAACCTTATTGAAAAGTCCAAACGTTTTTTTGTCACAGGATTTCGTATAATTGTCACTGGTTTCAAACTTCTTACACACCTTCTGCTTCAGTTGTTCGCTGGTAGGGTCAACATGCAGCGATTTCTTCACGAAATTGGGAAATGCGGCAGTGTCGTTCTGCTTCTTTAGGTGATGTTGACCTTCTGGTTTAGGCATTTGCGTTGGAGTTCCAATCCCTTCCCAATCTAACCTGTTTTGCAAAGAAAAACCACCATCTAGTACTTGAAAACATGTAACAATAAAGTTCTATATATGTTTGACCATTATTATATATGGCTTTAATTTTGATACATGATAGTGTAAAATAACATTATCGACAAATCACAAAACTAGTTATAAAACGTTTTGAATATGGCAATAATGACTGATTAACAATATTTTTTTTTTACATAGACAACCGATGATTATGATTGATTGATAGTATAAGAATGACTTACACAGGGAAAGCAAATGAATCAGTACTGCCTTCAGATTGGACAGAGTCCCTTGATTCTGCAAATGACATCTCATAGTCATCAATTCCCTCAACCTGCAGAAAGCATATTTTAATTAGTCATAATTCTCTTATTATATCAAAGATTATGACGTGGCATTGCGACCGTGATTTAAAACCTTAGTTGCAACACTTGAACACAAACATGAAAAAGGTCAAGGTTGTGTGTGGTAGGGCACCTCTTTATAAGGGGTTATTCTACAATCTTGATCATTTTGGTCAGTATCATGCTGATTTGTATTTGATCTTTTGTTATGAATGTTGATGTTGCTAGCTTGGTCTGCATCCTCGTCATATTTCACCTGCTTTTGAGTCATGTAAAGTAACAAAAACAATTTTTTAACCAAGATCATTCAATATTTTTATAATATCAATGCTCTTGTTTGTTTGGTAATTGCCTAATTGGTACCATATACTGTATGTAACAAATCCAACTAAGTGAACAATTTCCGAAGAAAATGGAAATGGCTACATACCTGAAGCTTCAAAGGCCTTGCAAATTTATGCACACAGCCTTTGTCATCTTTCACAACATCAAATGGCCCATTTTTATCAAAGCAAAATACTATATAATCTTCATCCGGAAAAATTGACCTACTTGATCCATTTTTGTCATCGACCATCGGTTTGTCGTTTACCTGTCTCTTTTTGCATTTTGTGCTTTTCTGTGAGGAATGTTTTTTGTGGAAACTACTATTAAAACTTTCTTCTTTTCTCTTGTCAAATGTCTTCTTTCTCACTATCACACGAGGTGATGAAGCCATTTCATCAGCATCTGCGGAGAGATCAGAAAATCAAGATTTTTTTTATTATAAGTGGTTTTTTTAATGACATATAGATAGATAAACATACATACAAGGAGATGAGAAACAAATCAGTAGTCCTAAACAATGGGGCAGAGAAAAAAACAACAAGACCAAAACTAACAAATGATTAAAAGTGAATGTTTGTTCTTTTCTATCTTTTTTAACCAAAAATATCTATACTTTTCAAATGTACTTTAGGTGTAACGAGAATTGACTAAATAGTAAATCAAGAAATAAAAAAAAAGAGAAAACATATATACTTGAAGGAAGCCTGCATGGCAAGAAACATGATGTGATCCACCTAGCAAGCCAGGCCATTGTGGTTATTTTTGTGTGTGATTTGTTTAGCTCTTGAGGAGAGTGTTGTAGATCTTGTCAGTAAAAAAGAGATTGTTGTTATAGAAGAAAATATCAATGGGAGAAGGATCACAAGGAGGGAATTTACTATCTGAATTCGGAAATTTTTCACGGGGATTACGGTATTTAACGTAATTAATTATGAATTTTATCATGCATGGAAAAGGAGAGAAATTTGTGGCAAAAACCAGCTGTACTATTTATTTGCCATCGATCAAGAGTTGAAAATAAAAGACAAAAACTAAGAAAAAGGATATGCCATTATTTTAATATGTCATTATTTTAATTGTTACACTTTAGTATGAATATGTTTTTTTAGTCGGACCAAATGATAAAACTATTATCAACCCACACACACTAGTGTTCAAACCCCTGTCATTGTGTTCGGGTTAACAATTTTTGCAATTTTACAGCTAGGACTTGTGGATTATGAAGATTTTAATTGTTACCCTAAATAAAATGATGCTTAAATTACGACTAGATTTCTAATCATTTTGACCTTGAATTCTTCGTGAAACGTCTAATTATTTAGTACTAAATAAAAATATTGTATTATGGTTCTTAAAAAAGGAGATTATTTATTCGCAATCAATCGAGAATCGAAATAAAAAGGACATGATATATGTCACTGAGATACTAATCCTCATTTGTGTTTATCTTTCTCGTGGATGAAATGGTAGATAAATGTGAAAAATATGAACTCAAAGAAAATGATGCATAGATTACTTAACTACACGTCTAATAATTCGGACCTTGAGGTCCTCCTCAAGTGTCTCAGTATTCAATAATGAATAATCAAGAGTTGAAAATAAAAATAAAACTAAGAAAACGACATGATATATGCCATTACTTTAATTATTAATTAATATGCCATTATTTTAATTGTTACACTGTTTTTATGAAAATTTTATTTGTTACACTAAAATGTTGCCTAAATTACGACTAGATTTCAAACAATTTGGATCTTGAATTCTTCATCAAACGTCTCATTATTGCTAATAAATAAAAAATGTATTATGATTGCTTAAAAAGGAGATTTTTTATTTACCATCGATAGAGAATAGGAAATTAAGAAAAAAAATGATACATGTCATTGTGAAACTATTTTTTTTTTATGGACTGTTAAACTAATTTATCACTTGTGCCTATTTATCACATTAATGAAATCTTTCAAAAAAAATAATATCACATTACTGAAATAATATATAAATGGACCAAACTTTTTTTTAATGGATAAATGGATCAAACTTGAATTAAAAAAAATATATGGTAGATTACTCGAGGTCTAATAGTCCGGAGCTTCCCTTAAAAAATTCATCCTTACATGTCTTACTATAAATAAATAAATAATGCATTATAGTTAGTGAAAAAAAATCAAACAATTAAGCTGATACTCGAACCCCGACCGGTATATACAATATGATATCGCTAGCCTCTACCAATTGAACTATGTTACAATTTTTTTAATGATTTTTTTTAACAAAGTTATCACTTTTATAAGTTTTCATCCGTTTTTATTTTTGGTTACTTTCATCAGTTTAATATAGAATATTTAAAAAATAAAAAACACAAAACAACTTCTATTTTTTTCTCTCAATCTTTAAATTATTAGATATCATTTTTTAATAATCCATATCAAATAAATTATTGATTTTTATAATTTCTAACAAATCAGACCCTTAACTTAATTTCCCACCCTATTGTATTCTCCTGCGCCCTGCAAAATTTCCAAAAAATACCCCTGGTCTGAAAAATATAATCCGAACCATATTGTTAGTGTTTTTGGAAAATAAAATCCGGACACAATCGATATAAATATTTTGTGTCTTTCTTTGATATCAATAGTCTCTGTTGACCGTTATACGACCCCCTCATAAGCTGCAATGCAATTGCAGGGGTTGTATAACGGTCAACAATGACCGAGACACTACAAACACACCTAAAAAACTTAAAAAAATTGAAGAAAATGTAAGAAAGGAGGTGAAGAAGAATGAAGGAAATTGGAGTTTTTCGAATCCTTTTTATAACTTTAAATCAATCATAGGCCTTAAGTACAGTCAAATAAAACGTGTATGATTTTTATGATAAACAAATAAGTATTCTTATTTTTATTTAAAATATATAAATTGATTAAAAAACAGAATAAATTTTATTAATTGATTAACGAAAAACAATTGTGCATGAATTGTACGTTTTAGTGACTCATTTAGAAAGAAACAGCGTTATATCTGGTTGCTTCCTCGTGTCAAAGACATTAAAAAAACTTATTCGGCATATATTAATTTTATTTTGAAGATAATGTGAAAACCTGAATTTAACTAAGGGTCCGTTTGGTTCGAGAATTAGGAGGGGAGGGGAGGGAAGGGGAGGGATTTTAACAGAGGGGAGGGAAGATATTTTAATTAAAAACGTGTTTGGTTCACAAGGGAAAATGGATGGATTTTAAAATTATTTTACTGTTTTACCCTTAAACTTAATTAAATAAAAGAAACTACTTGATATTACAATTTCAGAGACCAACCAATGACAAACACAATATATTTTTCACAACACGACATGAACCGGTGAATTAACATTAAAAAAAAAGGATCAACAAGAAATAATAAGTTAAATTAAAATAAGATAATAATAATAATAATAATAATAAGGTCGTTGACATTAACAATGGAGTAGTAGAAGTGGTTTTAGATATAACAAAATAATAATAATAATTGTTATAAGAATAAGATAACCTAATAATAATAAATAATAATAAAAGTT
>Ga0315913_1000251_pt1 | contig 41881 bp, 19 predicted proteins | sample MpolsnodulesMG_FD_207736 | JGI IMG/M metagenome (GOLD analysis project Ga0315913, IMG submission 207736) | Medicago polymorpha root nodule microbial communities from Los Angeles, California, United States - small nodules | ecosystem: Host-associated > Plants > Roots > Nodule | place: USA...
TTTAGGCATCTATACCTTTTTTGAAGAAAAGACATCTGCAATTTTACTTTTAATTAAAATCAAAATTTTATAAAAATAATCATACGCATTATGCAACGCAAAAAAAAAATTATACGCATTAGCGTAACAAAAAAACAGACAGACATAAAATATTACTCTAAACGCTAATGTGTGTGTGTGTATTTGCGAGGTTTAAGAAAGAAAATAAAAATATTTAGTATCATTAAATGACAGCGTAAATAAAAATATTTGTGAGGTTATGATGATTAAACGATATTGAAATTAAATATATAAGTGATAAAAAGATAATAAAATTCTTTTGAAAAAAAAGATAATAAAATTAAATGGAACCTCCTTAAAAAGTTCAATGGAACGGTTCAAAAAAATAAAATAAATAAAGTTAAATGGAAGAAAAAAACCTATTGAAATATAATATTAAAAAATAAAAGAAAAGGTTCCCAGCGTGAGTTGAAAAAAGGTGCTTGTGAAATAAATTGCCGAGAAGTGGTTTTTTAAAGTAACATTCAACAACTTTTGGTCAAAGCTCATCCATTCAATTTTATGCATTCAAAAAAAGTAATTTTTTTAGTAAGTACTTAATTGATATTGTGTTTGGCCTAACTTCTTCTTAAAAATGTAGAGAAGTTGAAAAAAAAACCCGGGTGAAACGATACCTTAATCTCTCACAACGGCGATGTAGAAGCAACTGAATTTGGGAGAAAAAATTGAAAAATAATTAAAAACGTAAAAATTGGAAAATAGTTAAAAGTTATTAAAAATTAGAAAGTAATTTAAAAAAATTGGTGAGGGGCAAAATGGAAAATACGGTATAAAACATGTGAGTTGGCAACCTTCAAATTTCACTAATTAGAAAATTACAAAAATGCCCCTCCTAGGGACAAAATGGGAAATTCATATGGCATCAATATTAATAAATAGTATATAGATTGTTCTAAAAACTTTATTAAAAATTTTGAAGTGAAAATTAAAAGCATTTTATCTATTTTAATTTTCCCTTTTTATATGTATTGTCACTACCTCTCTCATTGTTGTTGGTGTACTGTCTACAAGTTTTGGTGTATTTTTAGTATCACAATTGTTGAAATTAAGATGATAGCAAACATCCACTTAGTTGGAGTTGGAGCAATGGAGTAGAAATCAGAAAAAAAACCTCTACTTTTCTATCTTCTATTACAATCATATTATTACTCCTTGTTAGCAATCATACCCCGAAGTTGTTTTCCAGTATTTTGGCTACAATCTACAAAAGTTCCAACTGTAGATCCAACACTAACGCATAGTGATTTCTAACTTTCTCTAGCAGATTTTCCCATGCCAAAATGCAACTATCCGAAGTACTTTTATTTTTATATTTCAGTGATATATAGTAGTAGTATTTTTCTTAAGACATGGGAACGGAAAAGAAGATAATTGCTATTCTCCCATTTGTTTTTGCTCATTCCCGCCCTACGTGAGTTAACTCACGCTCAAAAGAATTGTTGTCCACACGTTTATCACAGCCCAATTTTCAATTGCTATTAAAGGACTATGAGCTTATCAAAGTAACAAAGCTTATTCAAAATTTGAAATTATCCCATACAAACATTACAGTGTGAACACTGGAACATAAGGGGGTGAATCCAATTAGTTACCCCAACCCGCAACAGCAAGCAGAATGAAGTTACAATTTGTAGTTGAAATTCCCACTCAACTCATGCGTTTTCCTCATATTCAATAGGAGAGATGTGCGTGGGTAGCCACTATCTTCATAAGAATGGAGTGAAAAATCATTCAATGAAATCAATAGATAACCATAATAACCACGTGTTCAGCCTCTGGTCTGTCTTGTGTTATAAGATTTGCAGTTCAAGCACTTTTGTGCGACAAGATGAAACTGAACGTGAGAATTTTCGCCGCAATCATTGCAAAGGATCCAAACCTGTCAAGAGAATGCATAAAATCTTGGATCAGTTACTAATTCTTTATATCATCATCCACATAGTTGTATGGCCACGATGGCATATGAACAAAATAACGAACAACCCTGTTTCGACAAACATATTAATAGTGTTCATAACATAAGCCCTTATCATATAAGTGCTTATGTATAGACTATTTCTATAACCAAATATAAAATAAAGTCAAACTGGGCCTCTTTGGATTGGCAAACATTTGTGAGATTGTTTGAGAGAACTTATGAAAAGAACGCATGACATGTTTATAAGATATTTATAGAACAGTCTCAGAAGTTCTCTAAAACAGTCTCACAAGTGCTTATGCCAGTAGATAAGCACAAATAAATCAATACAAACAAGTCTAAAAGGAATACTTACCATTTTATTAAGATATGGTTCAGGCATCGGTGTAGCAGCCAGTTCCAAGTCAATTTTTTCCCAAACCTTTGACATATCACAAACTGACTTTGAGCACAAAGGGCATGCATACCTGATACAAAATCAAATACAAAGTTTAGGACAAATCACTACAATTGAAATGGATAAGCTAATGTCAACAAGAAGAGCTCTGTGATACTCACTGAAAATGTTCCCTCATTTCATTCAGACAACTCTTATGGATTGTATGGCCGCAATGCAACACGGAGACATCGTTGACAGATTCAAACAAATACTGCAATCACCAATTTCGGTAGTGTAGTTATGTCAACCTCCATACATTCAAAAAATTGACAGGAGTCAAAGTGCTAAGTAAACAAGTTGTGTATTGTTACCTCAAAACAAACAGGACAATCTTGATGCATTGCTCCTTCCACGCAAGGGTGACCGTTTTTCAACAAAGTTGAGTAGCAACAACCTATGCAAAGAAGTTATGAAGCAGGTAAAGCATTTTAAAATCTCCGTTGCTATTACTAAGAAGCTTAGAAATTAAAAAATACTACTTACCACACTTGTAGCAGTGGAAGAAATTTTCAGACCCTCCAGTTCTGTTTTTAAAACATATAAGAATAAATCAGTCTGAATTTTGATATGAAACACAGTTCAACCAAAAAAAGTACACTAAACTCTCAATTTATAAATCATAAAAACTTGATATTGGAGCTTAACTAAGAGAAAAGGCAAAACAAGAGAAAAGGTCGTATCAACCTTGGGATAGGAACAATGCGTTATAGTGTTTGATGTTTCAGATAACTTAACCATATTGGCTAGCTTATTGTCAGCTCATACCTGCAAATTCCACAACCACTGCAATGGTACTGCTGCTTAGATACATCATCATCAAAGAGCTTACATGTCCCGCAAAAATACTTGCCCATGCACACACCGCAATTGATACAGTTCTGCTGAACCTGGAAGCAGAAGATATCAACGCAAGAAAAAAGTGAAGTTTTCAAAGCCGGTTCGAAATGGATGACTTGACAAATAATGCACTAGTCGATATCTTAGAAGTAATTTCTCAAAATTAGTAACTGTTTGGAGGTCTTAAAAAAATTACTGGAGCCTTCATAAGTAGTTTCATAACACAATAAACGTTGAAATTATACCAAGAGATAGTAAGGAAAATATAAACTAACCTCTTGTTCAGTCTCACAGAGTGAACATATCACCTGAAAAATTAGAGCATTCATTAGCATTCTCTCATCAGAAAAATAACAACAGCAAAAGCGATCAAAAAATTGCAGAACTTCAATGAGGTGTTAAAATAGACGAACATACCTGTTTGACTTGATGGCGGGGAATGTCGTGTCTATGCTTCTGATCGATGTTGATGCTGTTCTGTAGAAGATAAAAAGAGTAAGTTCCATCAAAATGAAAGCGACGCTGCAGTATAAGAATTAAAGATAATGACACCATTTCATTCTAAGTCATAAGTAATATTTTTTATGTTTCCTAGAGTTGTCTATGAAATTTGATTGAACATTGTCATTTATGGCAAGCAATACATGAAATATCTGAACAGAAAATAAACCATCACGAAATACTAGATTGTGAAATTTACTCACTTTTGCCTCATTGTGACAATGGCGACAATCAAATATCTCATTGCAACAAGGGGCCCTAATGCGACACCTTCTCCGGTAATGTTGACATCTACAGAAAAAATCATTCATTTTTTAAGATGGCAAAGGGATGCAAAATTTTGAAAAGCAACTAGTATGGGAATGTGAACTATACCCATACTCCATATATCTTCTCTCTCGCAAGTCATTGATCTTTTTGTGGTCTGGTGATTGGCTAGACTTTTCGCCATGCATGTGCTCTTCATTTGAGGGTAGATTATGCACATCTTTCTCCGTGATAAGCTTCCTGTCATTGCACTCAAATTGAAGAGGCTCGGAGTGCATTACTGCCACTTCTCCCATGATGCTTACTATTTTCAGATAAGAGTGCAAGCTATGTAGAAACAGGAAGTAAACCTAGTGACCTGCATGTATAAACATATTTAGAAACAATCCCGAAAACGATTTAGCAATAACATTGAATGATTGCTTGAAGTACACCCGGAACCAAAAATGAATAAATACAGTTTGGGAATAAACTATGTCGAGCTAAGCTTTGTGTAATTAGATCCAACCTGTTCCAAAAATTCAAGGTCTGAACCTGGACAGTTACTTATCAAATGCTTTTTCTTTAGGTGTATTTATTAAAAACTAGTATGATTTTCTTTTTGACAAGTTAAAACCTAGTATGATATTTCAGCTTACTTAAAACTCCATTGCATATATACTAACGTCTTTTTTAATAAGCAATCTTGCATATCTTTAAATAGACTAACAAATTAAAAGACCAATGTGAGTAAGTTCTATTTTTTTTCTTTATAATTTGATATCTAATATGATCTCCTAAGGAATTTGACTTTATATGTCATGCTATAACACCTTTAAATATATATATAAAAATAAAATAATGCATGTTAGTATGTTTACATTCTTATTAAAAAATGTTAGAAAATTTATGATTTAATACAAATTAAAGAACAAGCAAGATAATAATAGCAATAAAAAAATAGCACTTATATTTGTTTAAGTAATTAAGTAAGGCTAAAAAACATTGTTTTTACTAAATATAGACTTCTAAACTTGCCTTTTTTTTTTTAAGGATAATCGATAATTGATGTGGCAGGTGGGTTATAGGCAATAAGTCGGTGACATATTTTGGTTTTAAAAGCATGAACATGGTTGTAACTAAATAACACAAATAATGATGATTCAAACACAAATAACAAGTATGGAAGAAATTAAGGAACAACGAACCTTAGAGTTGGAGGATATGAGAGAATGGCGGGTCTTGTGTTCGGAGCTCCGATTAGAGCTCGCTCACCTGACCCAGCAGACAAAGAGGAATGAGAATGGGAACAGCAATTGAATTTATAGCCCCCACTTTCATAAACTTCTACTAAGCTTTAATTAATTAATCGTATCCTTCCAAAACTACCCTTCTCACACCACTGTTTCAAAACAGGCACGTTGCAGTAAATGCTTGCGTGTCAGAGTCATCTCTCACTCCGACATGGTCGGTTTGTCTTTCGCACAAAACATAAACAAACAAACCATTTAGATATTTTCTTTGTCTTTTTAACATTTTCCTTTTCTTTTTTTATATTAGAAAATGTTAATGAGTGCTTGATATTACATTACTCATTAAGAAGTCTAAAATAATTAAGTAAATTTTTATGGAAATTGTTTTTTTTTCCCTTCACTGAGGTAATCTTTAAGGCGTTTAGGACATTATTCAAAATGTGGTACTTTTGTGGTTGAAAATCTAAACTTGATTTGCAATATTGTATGAGTTTAACTTGTTGACCCCACCGTCTTTGATGGAAAATTGTGTTCATATGATATTAGAGTGATGCCATAGAGATAATTAACACTAACATGATTATGTAACGTTAGTATTCTTTTAAGCGTTGCTTAAATCAATTGTGTGACGCCCCCCTTAAAAAAAGTTGTATCGTTGTTTTTAGGGGAAAAAAGTTGTGTTTTTATCATATCAAGGACATATATACTTATATCTTTTAATGAATACCACTTTTGGTTCTTTTAATTTGACGGAATTCCTAAGTTAGTTCTTTAAGTTTCGAAAGTTTTAATTAGGTCCTTTTAGTTTGACAGAATTCTCAAGTTAGTTCTTTAAGTTTCAAAAGTTACAAATATGTCATTTTAATTGTTAAACTATTTCACCATCACCGTTTCAAAAGTTTCAAGTAAGTCCTTTTAGTTTGAAACTTTTTAAACCTAAAGGAGAATTATGTTAAACTAAAAAGACATATTTAAAACTTAAAAGATTAACTTCGAAATTCTGTGAAACTAAAAAGACCTAATTAAAACTTCAAAACTTAAAGGACTAACTTACTCTGTCAAACTAAAATGACCAAAAGTGGTATTTGACCAATAATTAACTATTTTGAAAATTTTAAGCAATATTTTAAGACATTCTCGGTGCCAAAACCTTTCTAAGATAACCATTCAAGTTTGAAGCTTATCTGAATGAAAGCATGAAATTTTCCCATGTGAGAAAGGAAAGTACCTGGCAACGAAACACATGCACTTAGTCGTTGTGTACTTTTTTATTAGCACGGTTAGCTTAATAGAATCGAAGATAAATTAAATTGGTGTTTGAGTAATCAAAATTGTTGCTTTACTTCGTTATCCTTTGAAGGAAATCTAGCTTTACTTAAAAAATGCTCTGTATATACTGTAGAGTATAGACTATATGCCAAGTGGAAAGTTTCCATTTATCGTATTCTCAATCATGCGTTTTACGACAACGATGGCTTTTTAAAATCGGAAAACAAGCATCAATTATTGCAAGATTCATTGAATATATTAGTGGACACTATTATTAAATAACAACATTTAGAATAGCAGGTCAAATTAGTTTTACATTTATCAAGCAATTTGTCACATCAGAATACCCTGTCCCTTAACCTGTACGCAGTATCATTACGGAAACTATACGTATACGTAAATATCAATTTCAAACTAATGCTTATTGATTTATTTATTCATTCATTGCTAACATTCTTTAGGGTGAGAATAATCCTGGGTAAGTTAACCAATTATGAGATATATGCACTCCACTATGTTAAACATAGAATAGAATTATATATAGTGAGAGAAAATCACAGAAATTAAAAAAATCTGTTGTTATATTAATTTTGTTGACAATTGCTAATGTTTATAAGGTGACCTAAGAGAGAGTATTTATCACATATATAGTATAAATAGAGGTATATCCGTAAAAAAAAATATAACTAATGCATTTTAAAATTTGAAAGGATATTTGGTCAAAAATAAAAATATAAATTGAAAGGATATTATAATTTGAGACGGAGGTAATATGGTATATAATAAGAATAAGGTATAGAAATTGTAGGATCAGGTAGCACGGTACTATGTCCCTAGAAATTGCGTCATTGATTGGAACTTTCAATCTATCTAAATAAGGTATACAAGTGGTTGTTTATTCAATCGTGCAAACACGTCTTCATTAGTAACATTCATTTGCACCTTGTTTATGATGTGGCATCTGAAAATAATGATTCCGTACCAGAATATCATCTTACATCGATTTGAAAATGTCTATTCAACTGTTAGTTTGCACTTTGCAAGTTCCAGATATAAGTTGTTGAGTTGAATGGCTCGATGCAGGTGCACCATGGGCAACCACCATATAGTTGCGCACCATTCTCAGCACAAAAGCCGAAATTTTCATGAATGATAGACAACTACATAGATTTCAAAGCAACTTCAAGCTTGGAGGGAAATGCATCTGGCCATAGAATATCTACAAATCCCCATCACAAGATATGAACAATACCTCTAATTCTTGTAATTACCTTCTTAGGCATGCTGATACAAAAACAATGGATCAAACTCCCTATCACTGCAACCAGAAGATCATGATCATCTAAATTAGTTGAAAGGAACAATGGCAAGGAAACATATAGAGAATAGAGATCAATACGTTAAGATGGATTTGTTGTATCAGATTTAATCGTTTAAGAAATTTTTGCTTGCACTATTTGCATGACGGTAGATATACCTCAACACGACAACAGCTTGAGAAATGCTATAGAGGACCCACCATGATCCTCAAATAGTGCCTTGAAAGTAACCGCAGGTCAAACTATACCTGCATTATATTTGGAAGATCAAGAGTCTTTTAGTTTACTTAAAAAGAATTACTGTATAAAGAAAGTATACATCTGAGTAAAAAAAAGTATATATTTATCTATCACCATACGAACATACATATAGAACACAGATTCTGAATTGAATTTCAATACCAACACGTTCTCCCACTCCAAAACAGCCCCAACATGACAGGCAAAAGTGTTCTGAACAGGGCCAGATCCCATCCGGACTGACTTACATGCTACAGGATCAGATCACACATGTAACATCCCTCTGAAGATCATCACCTTATGATCTTGATCAAATGTCGATCTGCCAATCACGGCAACATTCGCATGAATGCTCAACTTCCTCATAGGACTTTTACTCCACTATAAAGACCTCCTTCACTTAAAATCAAGTTACGTACCATTCTCACTACCTCACACTCACTTCACTCTCAGATTTGAGCGTCTGAGTGCTTGCAGGTACACCACCCCCACCAGAGCACTCACCGTTGTCCTCCACTGTGCTTCGTCATCACTTGCCACCATTCGAGATCAGCTTGGGATCAAAAAGTACAGTAGCACTTCGGCATTGTGGTTTTATGAACTATGTAGTCTAGTCGTGGAACCTTCATAAATCCTTTTTAATTCTTGCAGATCAAATGCTAAAGGGATGTAGCTTCAACTGGGACGGTACACATAAAAATGCGTTTTAACCGGAACAAAGTCACTCTCCTTTTATAACTCACTGGAGGTGTTGAAAAAGCAGAGGATTTGCAGCCATTTGAGAACTTAAATCAGGGGCTATGGGGTGTAGTAATCCACTATTCGATAAATCTTCCAAGGCTTTAATGTCTTGTTGCAACCGGGCCACGTATAGAATGGTGTGATCAAGGACTAAAGGATCATCTGGAGGATTATTGAGAAGGGTGAGCAAAGCCTTTTTATATATTTGAGCAGACAATAGCGGTCTTGCAACATGCCGACTTCTACAGAAAGTTGCCACCTTGATGACATGTTTACAGATGTTTCCCAGCCTAGACCAGGAACAATCACAAAGTGAAAATTCTGAACCAGGATTCCAAACTGTATACACCAAGTTTCTGTCAGTCTGAGATAATATTTTGGCAAGATGGAGATTTTGCTCATTGAGTACCACATCAACATCGGGAATATGAAGAGCATGATACCAAGCATTAGTGGAGAAAGAATTGTCTCGCAAATTCTCAAAATACCCGGTCTCTAAACTGTATTGATCTAGCCAGTATAGTGAGTGAAATTCAGTAGTTAAAGTGTGGATTAACCAGTCAACTCTTGACCAGAAGTTAGCATGGCTCTCCTTTAAAAGAGTGGATTTCAGTTTCAGGTGATAGGATTCCATTGCGGCATGTGGCTCGGGAGTTGTCACGGGAAGCGATTTTATGCCATTAATCCAAACATCTGCATGTGGAAACACAGTATTACTATTATTCACGAAATAACATTAATAGTCATGAATCAAGATGTTCAAATGAAGGCAAAATTAACCATCAGTCAAAAAATACCTATAATAGCTAGAATATGACTCTTTAAATAATCAATGAAGTCACACTGGTCAACAAAAATTTGCATAAGCTCGTCAATTGCATCCATAGCATTTGGTCCACATCTTGTAGAGTACAGAATCGAACCCAATTGCCTAAACATCTCCCGCTGTACCTCAAAGTTGCAACATTTCTTGAAAAGCTTTTTTATCCAAGTACGGCGAACATGCCAGGTACATAATAGGATGCGACACTGGAATGCCTCTCTGCAATAAGCAAGATCTCACTCCATTTCTTATTTAGGGGGATTCTCCTAAAAAAAGTAAAAAAGTTCAATAAAAATTTAAAAATAACCAGAATAATCTCTTTACCTTATGATAGAATAGTTAAAAGATGGATCATCCAGAAAAATAGCATTAGGCTTCCATCTGGGATCCTTGGTTCGTAATCTTTCAGATAGCAATACAATCCATTTATGAATATCTTTACCAACAAAAGATGAGGAGATGATCCAAGCAACTGGAATTGCATTTTGCGATGAATCGAAAACAAGTAAAGAACATACCGAATACTGCCAGGGACAACAAAGAAAAAATATGAGACCTTCTACACTTCTTCAACATTCTGCTGAAATAATAAACCTTTTAACATAAACATAAAGAGGCTTGTATTTTTTTTATTCACGATTATGTTGATAAAACTGGTTAATTGCTAATGATCTAGGCAGCTTCTAGATATACAAGCACTTTGGTCAATCTGGACTTCAAATGCAACTAAATAATAAACAAATATTTTCTAGTTTGAAAAGATTAATGTATAATACCTTAAGCTTCTTCAAGCCAGAGGCTGAGTGAAAAGAAATGAAACTATTACTTCCATAACAAAGCATTTGTTGCAGCTGCCAATCTGTCTGTATAGCCAGAGTAAAAGATTCCGAGCCTGAGTTATCTTGGAAATAGAAAACGTCCTTCTGATGACGCTGAATCCATATCTTTACACTGCATTCTTCATTTCCCAGTAGCTCACGTGAAGAATTATGAATAGTCCTTTGCATGTTGCGCACATCATTTCGAGTGAGAAAATTGTCACGGTTTAAGGGTCCACCTTGCTTATGTGTTACCTCTGCATGGTGCTGTAATATATTGTCCAAAGATATTCCAACATATAGCATAGACATCACTTTCTGGCGTAACTCATCCGAAATTCGCAGAGCATACATAGCTCTTGTCCCTACTGCATCTATATCAAATATTCCATGACACAGTGCCCCTGCTTTATCTACATGCCTCTTCTGGTTATATATTATTAGGGCAAGGTGGGGTCGAGTGTATAGTCTTTTAACTGTGAAATGGCAAAGGCAGCCTCTCATCATGTGTTGCCTCCCTGGCCTGCTACCCTTCCCTGAAGCAGGTTTGGCGTCTGTGGCATCTACTACACCCGATTCACTCTCTCGGTAGTCTTCAGGACCATAAGAACACCAGTATCTAAATGTCAAATTATAATTACATATAGTCAAATGTATTAATCTTTTCATATTTTAAAACAACTTGGTGAAAGAGATGGAATGAAATTAGCCCTTTAGATAATTTCACATTTTTTTTAAATCATTCTCTCTCAAAGTTTCATCACAATTCAGCATCAAATCCACATAAATTCTAACAAGGAAAAAAAACCACAAAATTAAAGATTGAAACACTACGTTGAAGTACAAAGACTAAGGGTTTGTTAGTATTGACTTGAGCTTATTTACTTCCATAAGCAATCGTAAGAATGTTTGAGAGGGCTTATGGAAACAACTTATGACATGTCCATAAGCTGTTTTCAGCTTATTTCTATAAGCCATCCAGGATAGTCGATGAAAACAACTTATAGGCTTATAGTTATAGCTCCCACGAAAACAATTTGACTTTATTTTATATTATTATAGAAATAGTTTATACACAATCACTTATATGATACGCTTATACACTTTGACTTCATGTTATAAGCGCTTAATTAAGTTGTGTTTATCCAAACATGGCCTAAACCACAAAGTACCAACAAGTACCAAGTATCAAAAACAATATAGAATTAAGAGATAACAACATACAGTGTATATTCAAGATATCCATCAACTCTTGGTTTGGCAACACTCCCAGAAGCTCTCTTTCGTCTTGATTCAACACGGAAGCTAGCAGGGCACGCTGGATTGGAAGATTCCCCTTTTACAAAATCATCAACTCTAGCAAAAGGAATCAAAGCAATATCATCACCACCTTGGCGACCACCTTCCAAATTTACCCAATTTATAGTTTCAGCAGAAAACTCAGGACAAGGAGGGTCTTGCACTGGAAGGTTTAGAATCTCCTCCATTCTCGACATCTACAACAAACACAAGTTCTTTATCGTTGTTAAAGAATGAAACTTGTGTAACAATGAAACATTTGTTAAAAATTATCCTGATTGCATTCACCTCGTTGAACTGAACTGAACTGAAGGGGTCATTGGTTGACTTTTTTTATGAATAACAAGGAGAACAAATTGCAGCGCGTGAGAGGAAAGAAGACACTGTGAATGTGAAACTGAAATGAAACTCTTTCGTGGATGACATTGAAAGTCTTGCACAAACCAACAAGAGTCACCGTCTCATGTTGTCCGTGTCAGCTTCTGGTTGACTAGGGCCAATCTTCACGGGTCCCGTCCATGAAATGTTTGGGCTTCAATTTGTCAATTTTTATTGGAAGACTAGTCCCTTTAATCCTGAGTAGAAAAGAAGTTTTCATTTGGTCTCTAAATACAATTAAATCGTAAAATAGTCTCTGAATATAAACTATGTTAGTCAATTTAGTCACTAAATGCAGACTCTGTTAGTCACTTTAGTAAAGTGACTAACAAAGTCTACATTCACAGACTATTTTGCAATTTCTCTGCATTTAGTGACTAAAGTGACTACTCATTTCTCATTCAAGGATTAAAGTGACTAATTTCTCATTCTTTATTAGATTTTATTTTATTTTTTAAAAAAATAATTCTTCCTTATTTTTATTTTTTTTAAGCGAAATATGAGATCCACAAGGGTCTCCTGCTGCAGAGCTCTAAACATATATTAAACGAAAAAAACAAAGAGAGACGGACAACTGAAAGCTCCCACCTTAAAACTTTTGCTCGCCTCCAATTGCTCCCTCTTGTTTCTCTTCTTTCTTGAAACCACCAATTGAAATGGCTAACTTGTGTTTTCATCCAAATCAACAATCTCATTGTTCTAAGCCATGTTGGCCCAGGATCAGAGGCGGAGCCACCCCCAGCTAGCTAGCTTGGGCACTAGCCCAGGTTCAGCTTCTACTTTCTTTGTAGCAAACCTAGCCCAATAGCCCCTTTCCTACTAAAAAAAAAGACATAATTGTTTCTATTTTTCATTCCTTCTCCTCTCCACTCTCCTCTAGGTTTGCTCTACTTCTATGTTATTTTCTTTGTTATTTGTTCTATTTTGTTGCTCATGCTTATTATTTGTTAATGGGTGAATGAGTTAATTATTCAAATTTCAAACCGCAATTTAGAATTGTTGATTATCTCCAATTTTGATTTTTCAGACCCTAATTCAAAATTGTTGATTCTTCTCTTTGTTTGTCCAGAGAGAATTGTTGATTTCAGAAACCTCTCTCTGTTTGTCCAAAAAGGATAACAAGAAGAATTAGATTTATCTACTATATTTTCCTTTCTAATAAACTAGTAGGCTTAATTACTGTTTTGGCCCCATAAGTTTTTAAATGTTGTGATTTTGACCTCCTAAAAAAAACAACTATTTCCAGGCCCTCTATGTTTACTTTCTATTGCAGTTTTGGCCCCCCAAGCAATTTTGACCCAGTCAACGTGTACGTGGGCGCCACATGTGTAATTTTAATTTATTTTAATTTTAATTTTATTTAATAATTTAATTATTATTATATTTTTTAAATTATTTTTAAATTTTTATTACTTTTTTTTAAAATTATTATTTTTTTAAATTTAAAAAAAAATTATTATTTTTATTTACACGTGGCATTTTTATTTATTTTTTAAAAAATACACATGTGTCGTCCATGTATGCGCCACGTGTACGTTGACTAGGTCAAAATTGGTTCGGGGGGCCAAAACTACAATAGAAAGTAAACATAGAGGGTCTGGAAATAGTTGTGTTTTTAGGGGGTCAAAATCACAACATTTGGAAACTTAAGGGGCCAAAACTGTAATTAAGCCAAACTACTAACTTTTATGCCAGACTAGTAACTTAATCAAGAATAAACACACATCATTGTTCTAATTTAGTTCTTCACATTTTTGAAAATAATATTTTGTTGCCATCTCTCCAGATGGAAACATGTAACTGTATATGTTAGAGAGGGTATAGGGTAATGGCTAATTAGTGTAGCAAGAGTTGTTAATCAAGTGAACTTCTTGAAGTATGCATAGTTCAAGAATTTTGGAGATTACATTATTTTGTTTTTCTATAGGTATTCCTTATAAGCAGTGTGTGTTTAGTTTTCCTGAAACTAAGGATCTATGCTGACATGCACTATTTGATAAGCAAAATTGTTTAAATATATACATATCTATACTTTCAGTCTTGGGTGATAATTTGATCAAGAATTTGTAGTATGAGGCATTGAATTTGAAAACTAACTTTGTAGATAAGTTTTATTTTATAGCAACTGCAAAGTTGTATAGTATTGACAGTTTTTTTATTCTTATGCCATTGGCGGATTATATTTCATCTTTCTTATTTAAAATTGTACTTTTGTTAAAAATATGATGATCTTCTTTTATTTCAATTTATGAATATCTATATATATTATGTCACATATGAATTTGCGATAATTTTTTTACTCAGGCTCTATAAAATTCCTGACTCCGCCAATGCCCAGAATTGACTTAGAAAATTCATTGGTCGTTCTGTAGAAAATTCTTCAATAGAATTTATCTCCCAACTTCTCAAACGTCCTATGGAATAAAGAAAATGTCCTTGAATTTTTTAAATTTATAATGCAAAAATGTTTGGAATATATCTAAAGCGCTTTTATGGAATGATTGGGGTGAACAAATGATTTATAAATTTCCTCTCAAAAAAAAAAAAAATGATTTTTAAATTTGAATAAGCAGTGAAATGTGTTATATATCCAGGTGATGTTCACATGTCCAAGTGAAATGTTCAATCCGATGATCCAAACTAATTCTGCTTTTATATATTTTATTTGAATCTGGTTAATTTTAGGCAGGGTCGGACTTTGGGGAGTGCAAGAAACGCTACCGAACCGAACCTCTAAAAACTATGGGCCGCAAAAAAAATTATAATACCTACCCCACTTAAATTAAAAATTTATATGTTACTTTTTTTTCTTCAGTACACGTATGAGTATTTTCTAGACTCTAGTTCCACTTTATGGAATAAATTTGATGCTATTAAATCACCATTAATTTGAATAATCACTTAATCAGTCAATTTGAAAAACTATTTCATTGAAAGAATCACAACAATTATTTCTTTTTCGAATAAACCATTCGTTTCCCCTTTCCTACGACGTAGGAGTGACATTCCAAACGACACTATTAGGTAAATTTCATATCTCTTTCACTTAATTTTATTTTGTTTTGTTTCATGTTTAAAAGTTCTTCTGATTTTTTAATGAAGTTTAACTACACAAAAAGAATTGCGTTTTAATTTTACAGGGGTCTATTTTAAAACTAGAACCGAGTCTCTTATTTCATAGGAACGGCCTTGATTTTACGTACAACCATATCAAGCTCAAAGTTGTTTGTTTCGGATAACAGACTTGGGATTTCAAACCCACAAAACCATCATATTAATAAATTGAGGAATGCTAACAACACACATTCTTCAATACACTCTTTTTGATTGGTTAATATACACATGGGTTCCACCAAATCATGTGGGTCCCATATAAATTCGATGGGTTCCATATGAATTTTAACCAATCAAAGAGAGTGTGTTGAAAAATGTTTGTTAGAATGTGTGTTGGTAACATTTCTCTAATAAATTACATACTAAATTTTGTTTTAATGAACATATCATGGTGAAATGTTGATTTTAACTTTCTTTCATTTATAATTATAAGAAAACACCTACTTTATCCAATAAATTAACATCTTTGAAAATTTAATAAAAGTTGTATAGTAATTTTTACCTTTTCCCTGAAAACTTAACAAAAAATATTCAAATTTCTCTATTTTGTGCATAATGTTTGAAAAGTAGCTCATCACTGTATATAATGAAGCTGTTATATAATGATTCTAAAAGGGGTTGTTTTGCTGCTGAAATTTCTCTAACCTATATGTGGAATGTTGTCAGCACTTTTTTCAGTCATTCAACTCTTGGTATTGTTTACATGTATTAATTTAGCGTCTTTTTGTTGTCTAGAGCGACATTTTTGTTCGTCGTCTAAGTGCAGCGCTATTTTGTTTTTCCATCTTGTTATCATGTTTGTTCAATTTAAATTAACAAATTATTTCAATCTAGTTCAAATTCAATCAATAATTTTGGTGTCGTCTATATTGTATGAACACGAGTACGTGATACCAATACGACTACCAAATATGACAAACTTTAAAAATAAGAAGCACGTGCACAATTATGTAAAACCTAAACATAATTATTTTTTGAGTGTAGTTGTTGTAAAACAATGTGTTGAAGAAAAAAACTCAATCATAATAAAAAAATATATTATAATACTATTCATATTTTAACCATGTGTTGAACCATATTTTTATCATCATGTTTGAGAGATTTACTTTTTTTTTCTTTCTCCACACCTCCACTATTTTCATCAAAATCAATATAGATAATTGAGCGGTACGAGTAATTGTTGGAAAAGTACAAAAATAGCCTTGAATTTAAAAAACTTCCCATCAAAATAATTTTTATTTGATTTTAATTAATTTATTTAATTAACTGAAGTTAATTTCATTTATATTTAAAATAAATAAACTTATTTATTATTAAATTAAATTAAATTAAAAGTGGGCTAAAATGAAATTTGGTATAAGAATGGTGTCATAAATCACATCGAGGGAGGAAGGCATAGATCGGTTACAAACAATACAAATTGTGTGTTAGAAGGCAAAACAGCAACAGGTAGCAAAGCGTGTGTTAGAAGCTTTGAGTCATCACCTCCGTGACCGTGAGTTACTTCCCGTTACAAATTCCTTATTTCTTTATCTTTCCATTTTGCTTCCGTTTCTTTCTTGTATCATTCTAGGGTTTTTTTTTGTGTTCAATTCCAATCTCTTTATGTGATGCTACCATAATGCTGTAATGTTGTTCATTCATCGTGTTTATTATGTTCTTTGGTAACTTCAAATTTACGTTTTTAACAAACTCTGTATGTTTCTGTCTATTTTGGATTTTATTATTTTATACAGCAGAATAGATATGTTAAAACATTCATTTTGCCATGATTAACTCAATATCGCCAATGAAGGTTGACTCTGTTGGTAGGAAGTTGGCTCAATCGCAAGGTCGTGACTTTAACTTCCGCTACCGATGTGAGAACCCCTTTGGTGGGTGATATGTAAGTACCTTTGTAGGCGCTCTTTGAGCCTTGAGGCATGCCCTGTCCCTGGTGAGCCCCAGAGGCCAACCCATTTAAACTTTCTCTAACAAAAAAAAACTAAACATCAAAACCTCGGGGTTGGCCTAGTGGTGTAGGCTTGGTATACTCCTTTCAAGGTTTCAGGTTTGATTCCCTCATGTGCTAGCAACTGTGGTGTTGGGCTAGTCCGTACATGACTTTGCTCTGGCTTCAAATGAGCTGTTGTTTGTAGACAGCGGAATTGATCCTTGATTAGTCGGTTCTTGGCTAGATATCGAGTTTTCAACAAAAAAAAAACTGAACATCGTAGTTATTTTTCCTGTTATTTCCTTTTCTTAGATTTCTTTTTTGTTTAAATTAATGCGAACTTGCCCCCGATAACTCTATCCACTAGTCTAGTAGTCAACTAAACAAACCAAATCTCTTCAACACAATAGTTTTGATTGAAAGCTTTTTTGGGTAATTTGCTTTTAACATATCAATACATCACCACCTAATTCCTAACCCTTTCATATTTGTGATTATTCATCAATGAATACATGCCAACTACTATGCTACCCTTAGAAATGTAAGACTTTTATACAATGATTTTTCAACCAATAGTTGAATCAAATTCCTTTTTAATACCAATAGTTGAATGAGTTTTTGCGCCATACCATTTAGTAGTGAAATTTTTACTTATCGTAGTTCAGTCCCTGACTATGATTATTTAATTTTTTTTAAAAGGACATTTTTATGGTTATTAACTTGTAAATTATAATCTTTTTGAATCTAATGTGATGGTTATTGGACAGATGGATAATTTTGATGATTTGTCAGCGGTTAATTTGGATGATGATAGAGATCTTGATTGTTCTGTTTCTTCTGACGAAAGTGATAGAATCAACAAGAATGATTTGTGTGATCAGAATGATAGTGCAAGAATGGATGCCTCAGATGGTAAATTTAAAAAGATTGTTGACTTGACAGTTGATGAAATACGAGGGCTAGAGTTTGGTAGCGAAGAGGAAGCTTATGACTATTATTGTAATTATGCAAGATGTCATGGTTTTGTGGTAAGGAAAGATGAGGTGATTCGTGATGACAATGAGAAAGTAATAATGCGCCAGTTTGTATGCAATATAGACAAGGGTTAAACAACAAAAAGAACTTAACAGAGATAAATAGGAAAAAAGATCATAGATCTAGCAGTCGAACTAATTGCCAAGCTAGGTTTCGTGTACGCTACAAGTTGAAAGCATCAAGATGGGAAGTGAGATGTTTTGAAGAGGTTCATAACCATGAACTAACTCCTTCAACATATACACACTTGGTAGCTTGCTGTGGAATGAAGGATGCAGATAAAACTCAGGCTGATGGTACGTATGATGTTATAACTGGTTATATAATGGGGCACGTTGTGGCTCAAAAGGGTGCATATGTTGGTGTTGGTTTTTCAAAGAAAAATCTATACAACAGTTTTAATAGCAAAATCCGTGGTAAGGTTAAAGATGGTGATGTTGTTGCTGCCTTAAGTTATCTTAGTGGGAAGGCGAGCAATGATCCTATGCTATATGCAAAATTTACAACTACCGATGATGGTAGATTGAAGCAACTTTTTTGGGCAGATGGATGTAGCATATCTGATTATCTATGTTTCAACGATGTTCTTGTACTTGACACGACCCACGAGAAGAACAAATACAATTGTCCATTGGTAATTTTCTCCGGGTGCAATCATCATTCTCAACCAATTATATTTGGTTGTGCTTTGATGTCGGATGAAACAATTGAGACCTATAAGTGGGTCTTAAAATCTTTCTCAGAAGCAATGCGAAATAAACATCCCAAAGTTGTTGTGACAAATGGGGATGAGGTCATGATGGAGGCTATAAAACATATTTTTCCGGATTCATGTCATCAACTATGTGTTTGGAACTTGCACAGGAATGCATGTAAAAATGTTGAGAGTTCTTCATTTTTGGAGGATCTCAAAAAGGCAACTTACTCAAATTTCAGCCCAAAAGAATTTGAAGATTTTTGGATGAAGATGGTAGTGCAGCACGAAATTGCGGGGAATGAATGGGTTTCTAGAACCTATGTGAATAGGTCATTGTGGGCCAATGCGTACCTCCGTGATAAGTTTTTTGGTCGTATTCAAACTATGTGTCATTGTGAAGCTATAAATTCAATCATCACGGAATATATTATGAAGAAAATCAGCATTTTCGAATTTATGCTTAGTTTTGAGCAGACTTTGAGAAAATATAGAAACAATGAGCTGATGGCTGATAACAAGTCTTTATTTTCAGAACCTGTGTTGACCACGTCTCTTCAAGAGTTTGAGAATGATGCTGCAAAAATTTACACAACTGAGATTTTTAAAGAAGTTAAAGAGCAGATTGTATTGGCTGGTGCATTAAATGTTATTAAGCGAATGGTAAATGGGAAGAAGGTTATCTTCAAGCTAACCAAGTATTGCCATCCCAATATTGAAACAAAAGTTGTTTATGATACTCCTAAGTCAACCTTTTATTGTGTGTGTAGACATTTTGAGTCTCGTGGCATTCCGTGTTCGCATATTTTTCGTGCCATGATCTTTGAGCACGTGGATCATATTCCAAGCAGTTTGGTTTTGACACGGTGGACTAAGAATGCTAAGATTGCTTTACTGTCATCGAATTTGATGGATGGAATAGACTATGATGTAGAGTTTGCTCAGTTTGCAGCCTATGATGCTTTTACTAGATTGTGGCAGGTAGCTGTAGAAAATAAGGAACACTACAATGAGATCATGGATGACATATTGAAGCTTACTAACAAATATAAAAAGATGGATGATCTTGTTGACGCGCAAAGCTCGTCACCAAAGCACATTGGTGATCCCAATAGAGTTGAGACTAAAGATACTCCCAAGAATAAAAAGTTTGGCATGAAGAGGGCAAGTCAGTGTTCAAACTGTAATAGCACAAAATACAATGTTAAACCATGTCAAATGCATGCTGGTGTAAACGATAAGAGTATGAATGATGATCAGTCATCTCATCCGGAGCCTTCTAAATTCAGCAAGACAGCTGATAGTGTAAGTTTTTTTTTTTAAAAAAAAAATTATAATTATAATTATAATTTTATTTAAAATGGTTGTTTTTTTTATTGTGTATGTATTGAAATGTTTTTATTTTATTTTGCAGGATAAAGAAATATTGGCATCTGATTTAAACAATGGTCTTGACACTGTATGATCTCCTAACCTTGAAATTTATAGGGGCGAAGTAAATCAGTTTTGTTTTTGTATTTGCTTTGAAGTAATAGTTTTCCTATATTTCAGAAAGATAAACATAGTGAATGTTGTAATCAGAAGCAAAAGAAAGCAAAAGAGTTGACACAAAAATCAAATAATGACGGCGTAAGTACATAATTGTCCCTATCTGCAGTATGAGTAATTGTTATGTACATAGTTTGACAATGTGTAATATTTTTATTTAATTGTGTAAGCAATTATTATTATAATTTAAATATTTGGATATTTTTTTGTTGGACAATCTTACAGACCGGTTGTTCTAGTGGAGGTCACCATGTTAATTCCCAAATGCAGTTTATATTGCCTAAAATGCATTCCTCACCATATGGTTATGTCACTCCAAGCCATGGATGGTGGAACTTGCCCAACTTTAGTGGAGTTCCTATTTTACCACAAGCACCCCAGGTTGCTAATTTGCTTGTGAGAATTTAATTTTGATATCATTTTCTTTGTTTCATGTGTATCATTTGTATGTTAAGCTTTAAAATATTTTGTCTCAGTATTATTATGGAGTGCCAGCTGGTAATAATAATACTACGTCTCATATGGGATCGCTACCAGAAGCCATGAAAAATAATGGCCAAACCAGTAAGTTTTATTTAGTGTAATGCTAAAGTGTATTTAAGGTGTAAAGATGATATTTTATTTTATAAGCCACTTGATATTGGTGTTAACATTGTAATGTTCATATTTTAGGTGGAAAGGATGCTCAACCTCAGTAGTTCCTCCCAAATAGAGTACAAGGTATTTGTCTCCAAAGGAAACCTGATTGTGTAGAAACCTGATTTTTTATTGATATTGGTTGTGTAGAAAGCTGATTTTTTATAAAATTGATAGAGTAGTTATAAGTTATTTGCTATCAATCACATACTCGGACACCGGACACGACACTATGAAATCAACACCAGTGAAAATTTAAAAAATTTAATTAATCGAATGTAATTACATGTGTCAGTGTCCACACCTACATGTATCAAACATCGTACACACTTTCCATCATAAGTACCGTTGCTACAGAGGTCATTTGGATGGAGTTATTGCCAACTATGATTATGATTGCAGCTTCTGATGGCATTCATGGAAGGGCATTTTGAATTTTGACGCATTGGTAGAAAAGCATTCAAAAGGTTTCCAGTTTCTTTCCCTCTTTTTTTGTAGTTCATGCCTTTGGGCTGTATAGCTATAGTTTTTAATACATAGACCTTGTTTGAGCTGTAATTTTAATACAATCCTGAAATACTGTGCACAGTATATATCCTGAATTATTATCATTTTGATGCTTTTATTATTTATAAATTTGAAGCCAGCTATTTATGTTTGTCATCACAAGGTGGTGGTGCGCTTGAGATAGATTTGACAAATACGTCAACGAGAGAAGTGATTGTTTGGTTTAATTGTGGATAAATTAATTGATCATGAGAAGAGATCCCTGGCCATTACCGTTGAAATAAGCTACATTTTGTGTTTTGATTGGACATTAATGCTTTGGTGCATTATAATTTAGAACTGTGGGAGACATATATTGCTTGGAATGCTTGTAATCAGACGACAATGGTGTTTGGTTTTGTTGGTGGGTCAATTTTATTGTGCACAAATGAGACAAGTCTTGCATCATGCACAAATTAATTTTTATTGTTGCATCAATACATTCCACCATTAACTTAAATGAGATATGATACGATTTATCGATCCAATGATGATACATGATTTATTGATCCAATGATGAAAAAGGCACATGTACATGGGGCAAGACTATTTTCCTTGTGCATATTAGACAAAGCCACGTTGATGACATTAAGTGCGTGTTTGGTTCAGTTTTGGATAGAATTGATTCTGATAGAATTGATTTTGAGAGAATTGGTTTATGTTTGGATACAATAATGCAGAATTGATTAAACAAACTGAATGTTGTTTGGATAATTTTTATCAAAATTGCTTTTGGATGTATAACTACTAAAATAGACATAGCTAAATTCAGGTAAATGCGCATAGTTGAATGTATATGTAGATCAATACTAAATGTAGATATATTATTTAATTTAAATAAATTTTCTATATATTAATTTAAAACATAATAAATACGACCATTAAACTAATTTTTTTTGCAAAATATTTGTTCATATATTTTATATTTTTTGATAAAATATATTTAAGTTAAATAATACTAGAGTTAGTTGCCAAAAATGATAAAATATAGCGTAAAAGAAAAAATACAGTAAATCTGAATGGGGACACCGTAAAGGAAAATCTAAAATTTGGTAACTCATGACCATAAACATTTTTCCGGAGGTTAGTTTGGTTCGTTAAGTTTTCTGATTAAATTTGGTTCATCAAATTAATTACAAAACAAAAAGAAGAAGAATTGATAAAGGACAATAAAGAAAAATAATAGGTTGTAATAATCAAAATATAAAATTTAACGTAGAATTGATTCTATGAAAGCCAAAAGTTAGGAATTGTAGCTTTAAGGAGAATTGCTTTTAGAGGATAGAAACAATTCTTAAAAGCCAAACCAAACACCACAGAAAACTCAATTTTTCACTTTTGAGGTTTGTAGAAGTGATTCTTGATGCTGAAAAGCCAAAACAAACAGGCCATAAGATTGATGTGGAAATTTGAGGTGTTGGGATGTTGGCTATGTATTTTTTTATTTTCTTTCGCTTAAATGTACATTCAATCACCCTTTTCAAAAACGTCAACCTTTAAATAATTATGGGTAATTTTTCAAGAAACTTGCGAGTTCTACCCACAAACTAGTTTTTTACTCCACTTGTATGTCAGATTACCCATAATTCTTAAAAGAACCTACAAAAAACATTACAAAGTGTGTTGTTAATGCAATAATATCATACCATATATATGTAAACTGAAATTGAACTAGATTTGGTGCAGTTAGAGTTGAGCGTTGTAATAGATCTAAGTCATCTGATCTTCAAACGACGGCTAAGATCGTTTTATCATGTAAAATTGAATTTAAAATTCAAACAATTTGATCTCAAATGAATGATCGAGATTAACTACAAGATGAAACAATGTGTTTTTTCTACGGTATAGGATCCGAAATACCTTCATAAATTTTCAAAAACATTACATGAATGAATATTAAAAACATTCGTAGAGAACCTTACTAAAACGACCCTCACTTCTCCTATAAATAGAGAATCCCAATCAATCCCTTTTCATGCTTGCGTTGCTTCATTTGAGTACTCAGTACACTCTTAAAGCCAATTAACCAAAACTAAGCTAAAAAAAAAACCTCACTTTCATGGCATCATCAAATCCCCAAACTTTTCCCACCACCACTCCCACTCCCACAAGACTCACCACCATACAAAAAGTAAAAAACAACTTAAATTTCCATTCAACATTGTCTGAACTCAATGGAGCCATGGGTGACCTTGGCACATACATACCAATAGTACTTTCACTCACCCTTTCCAAAAACCTCAACCTTGGCACCACTTTGATTTTCACTGGATTCTATAACTTCCTCACCGGTGCCATGTACGGTGTTCCTATGCCAGTTCAGCCCATGAAATCCATAGCTGCCGTTGCACTCTCCGACCCCTCTTTTGGTATCGCGGAGATCATGGCTTCCGGTATCTTAACCGGAGCTGTTTTATTGGTTTTGGGTTTTACTGGGTTGATGAAATTGGCTTACAAGCTTATACCTTTATGTGTTGTTAGAGGGATTCAGCTTGCCCAGGGTTTATCTTTTGCTTTAACTGCTATTAAATATGTTAGAAAAGTTCAAGATTTACCAAAGTCTAAGTCTTTGAGTAACAGGGATTGGTTTGGATTTGATGGGTTGATTTTAGCTATTGTATGTGTTTTCTTTGTTGTTATTGTGAATGGTGCTGGTGAAAAGGAAAACGAGTTTGAGATTGAGGAAGAATTGGGTGATTCAATTGAAGGGGATCGTGAGAGAAAAAAGAGTGGTAGATCATTTAAAAAGATTGTTTTTTCACTACCTTCTGCTTTTATAGTGTTTGTTTTGGGTGTGATTTTGGGTTTTATAAGAAGGCCTAATGTGATACATGAAATTAAATTTGGACCTTCTAATATGGAGTTAGTGAAATTTTCTAAACATGCATGGAAACAAGGTTTTATAAAGGGTACTATTCCTCAACTACCCTTGTCAATCTTGAACTCTGTTATAGCTGTTTGTAAGCTATCTTCTGACTTATTTCCTACCAAGGACTTTTCAGTAACTTCACTTTCAGTGACAGTTGGGTTAATGAATCTTTTGGGTGGTTGGTTTGGTGCTATGCCATGTTGTCATGGTGCTGGTGGATTAGCAGGACAATATAAATTTGGTGGGAGGAGTGGAGGGTGTGTGGCAATTCTTGGTGCTGCAAAATTGGTTTTGGGTTTTGTTTTGGGAAGTTCATTGGCTCATTTTTTCAAACAGTTTCCTGTGGGAATTTTAGGGGCGTTGTTGTTGTTTGCTGGGATTGAATTAGCTATGGCTTGTAGGGATATGAATAACAAAGAGGATTCTTTTGTTATGCTTCTTTGTACTGCTGTTTCTCTTGTGGGGTCTAGTGCTGCTCTTGGTTTTTTGTGTGGGATGGTTGTTTTTGGACTTCTTAAGCTAAGGAATTTGACAAGTTTTAAGTCACTTATTACTATTTGGAAGCATGAAGGTCAAGAGCAAGTTTGAAGAAGAAAACAGAATCCATGTATTGGTCATATTGTAATTTGCTACTAGTAACTGCTTATGCATAGTGTTTCCTAGTAATGTAATTAATCTTGAATTTAGTTACTCAAAATGTATGCAAGGCTTATAAATGGATGCTTGAAATCAAGGAGGGTTTGACAAAATTATGATGGTACGATGGATGATTTTTTGTTGAAGCTCTAATACGTAATTTTTACAAAAACATTGTATTACCATAATTTTGTTAAACTCATCGAAAATTTAAATATTCATTGAAAAAGAGAAATGTTAGGGTTACACCCACTAACACTCTCTTTTAACACATCCAATCATAACTAGCCATGTCATCCACTTTTTAAATTTATTTTACCGGATTCATCTTAACCGTTTATTTTATTTTATTTTTGTAATTAAATCAGATTTTAATTGTTCATCTACTCTGCATTACCTCTCACAAACCCGGTCTCTTCAGTCGTTGAAAAGCAAAAAATTGTCAATCAATCATCCTCCCAAATTTAACCCAAACTCTGATGGTATGCTTATGCAGCAATAACACAAACATATATATGAGCTTCAAAAAAGATCCAATTTCAATTTTCTTGTCGATCCTCCTCCCAATTTTGTTCTTCTTATGTTGTTTAATTTGCTTGCTATATTCAATGTTTATACAAATTGGAAACATTTTCTTTTAGATTTGAAGAAAACAAAGGTGAGATGGTTAATAGAAGGAGACAGAGACAAGGTCAGAAAGAGACAGAGGGAGATGAGTTAGATCGAAAGGGAAGGAGAAGAAGCCATAGAGAGATTTTTCTTCCATGGACTCTGTTCAAAGCCAGCGTTTGACATTCAGATTATTAAAAAAAAAAGTTTTACAACTTGTACTTCCGGTTACTGGTAAATGACTTAAAATAAGTGGATGATGTGGATAGTTATGATTGAGGTGTGTTAAAAGAGAGTGTTGGTGGGTGTAACCCTAACATTTCTCTCATTAAAAATGGCTTCACCACTCGGATCGTTTTTCCTAATAGAAACTCTGATCTTTCTTCTTATTTTAAGGAAAAGTATAAACTTCAGTTGTTGTGGGCTCTTGTGTGCATAAATGAGGCATGACATATGATAGTTAAGTGTACGTATATTTATAAGCATTGTCATAATTATTCTCTTCAATCTCGACCATTAGCAAAACTAATTACTCCTTCCGTCTTAGAATAAGTAATCTAGTTTGACTATACAATTTGTGTTATTTAATTATGTGATATATTTGCCTTTATTGACGTGAATTCTTAGTAAAGAATAGCAATGCTCTTGTTATAAATAATTTTTTTGCGCTGACTTTTCATCACAACCAACACTCATGATCATCCATGTATTAGTTCTTGAAACTTCAAGACTTAAATTTTTTTATGATTTACTTAAATTTGATGTCTATTTATATATTATTGGAGTAAGTCTTAGTAATCAATCTATTCGATTTAGTTTTGTATCATGAATTTGAAATAAATATATACCAGCGTCTAGTTGGGCACTACTCTGCCTACTTTTTCTACTGCATTAAGGTGTGTAACTCAGAAACAATTGGTTTACGTTTAATGTTAATTTACTTTTTATTGATATATTTTAGATAAAATTATTAAAATTAAAATAAATATTTAACATGTACTTATAGAAATTGAACTTGATCAAAAAGATAAGATACATGTCCACTTTCAATATGTTGTAGTATTTCACTATTGAATTTTTGTTAATCTATATTTTTACTAATCTCTATATATATTTGTGAATTTATAAGAAAAAAAAATACTATTAAGTCATTTCTTTTTTGGTTTTTGTTTTGCTTCAAAATAAAAAAGTCTATATATGACTTTGGAATAATGTATTTCAATCACAAACTATATGTACGAATCACCAATAAATTTTGCAAAGAATACATACATGTCTAATTTTTCTTGTAATAAATATGATCTTAGAGTTGTGTATTTCAATCACAAACAACAATATCAACTACATGCATCAACCACCAATATATCTTTTAATGAATACATATTTTTGCTTCAATCTTCATGTATTAAATAAGTCTCTTTAAGTCATGCATGTGATGTGAATAAATATATATATTATGTCATGTGAATAAATATTATATGTATTAGAAATATAAAGAGATTCTCAATGTTAAGCCTTATTACATTTATGTATTATGTTTCTATTTTTTGTCAAATAATGATTTTTTTTATGAATAATCGCATAATATTTAATAACATTTTATAATTTTTAAGAAATTATAAATTACATTATTTACCTGTTTGAAATTAGACGGGGAATATCATCAAAGTTAATTATCTATTTGTTCTCTCGTTTGTTTTTATTTATTCTTTTATATTTATTTCTTTTTCACAAATGCGTAAAATAAAATACACTTTTGCGAACACTTGAACACAAAAAGTTGTTACCCTCTAATTACTTGACATACAATATTAAAAATAAGAGCGGTGCTAGGGACAGACGTTTAGCCACTCGCTTACAAACACTCTCCTAAATAAAGAGCCATGTCACCAGTGATTTCTTGGTCACCAGTGCTTTTTTTAAACACAATCACCATTTGCTTTATCTTCTCAACTTCTTTACAAAAACGATTTTTGAAAAACCGCCACACCGGCTGTCGAGAACCGTCGCCGATAAAGGAAAATGTGTTTGTAAATGAAAAGAGTGAATCAATAGTTTAGTGTGTTGATTTCATACACAATCATATTTTAAATAATACAACTTAGAAATCAAAATTCCACAATAGCTACATATGTTTCTAAATCTAAATCTTGTTATTTCATGCAATACTCTCTTTTTAGCAATAATGGCCATTTCATATCAAAGGTTTGATTAGAATAAGAGACGTTTTAGATCTGCATGTGGATACTTTGGTTGCAGGTTATAGACATGGTCACAAGAGACGTTTTGAAGTGGTGTTGTTGCAATTATGTTTGGACTTCCTTTCTGGAGATTGAAATTCATGGTGTGGCTTTCTTCCAGGTTGATGTTGGACTGTTCTCTACAAAAGAGAAAGAAAAAAATGATGGATGTTGTTTGGTGGCATTGATGGAAACGAGGAATGGAAAGACTAAAAAAAAGTGTAAAAAAGGCAACCTAAAGAGCCTGTAAACCGGTCACCCATTTTAAAAGAATTGTAACGCGGCCCAATGCCTGAGCGTGTGTTTAACAGCGACTGCAGTTAGCATTCCTCTAAAAATAATTAGTGTATTATTAAATAGTTATACTATATATGTATATATGTGTATGATTAAACAAAAAATGGCTACGTTTTAGGAATGGCATTGGGAGGTCATCCATCGCGACCAAAGTCACCATTGGTTACCCTTATGAATATTATACTTAAAAATAAAAATCAGCATAAAATTATACTATATATAAAGAAAATAACATGTTTCGTCTCTTTTGGGTTGACTTTTTCTCTTTTCAACCTTCAACTTTTAATACAAATAACACATATAACAAATAGATAATAGTAAATTCAAATATTAAAATAAAGGTGTAACAAACACGATATGCATATATATATGTCTGTTTTTTCCTTTATCATTTAAAAGGTGTAACAAACATATCTAAGGATAACATCACCTTTAATTCATTATGGGAGGTTTGTCGCTATGCAGGTGACATGTACAAAAAAAATTGATGAAGATTCATATGATATGATGATGATTCAGATGAGGATGAAAATGAACTGATAGAGGAGGATGATGAGGATTCAGATAAGGATGAAAATGAAACTAAATTGGCATCGATAGAGGAAGGAAAGATAATGGAAATAGAATCGAAACTACATGTGGGAGTAGAAGCCATGCAAGTATAAGGTAGTTGCTTACTTTGCAACTCTCAACATCAAAACACACTCTTTTGTGATCAGTCATGCCAAGACACATTTGCTTCTTTACAAAACTTACTTTGAGAGGATATAAGCGTTAATATTGATACAACATGGAAACTAATGCAAATGTACTAGCTAGGATGGAGGGATGGTGCTTGAGCCAAAGTTCAAGCAAGCTTGGCGTATTTTAACTGGCTCATTTGTTGTGACTAATATCGTGAGAGAGTGTATCCTTTCTTTAAGCAATTGTAGTGGTTTCTACACTTGCATCTTGCAAAAGCAGCATAATGAAATAACTTCACTTGGTCTGTTTAGGGTATATGCTAGAGGGAAAAAAGGTGGCCTAGGTATCCAATCTTGCCACTAATTCTGATTTCAGAAATGAGAATGAGGGGATGTGCAAGCTCTTAATGGACGAGTTAGTTATATGTCTACTTGCTCTTACCTTCATGTTGGGATGTATCCGACTTCAGGCAAAAAAGACATGGTTTTACATTGATCATAAATCTTAGGAGTTTTTTTTTCAAAAGGTCCCATCACTGTTTTGACCTTCCATGGGACAACTATGCTACATAAAAAGCTTAGTAGAATACATTGACCTTTTCTTGGATGTGTGATGAAATGAAATTGTTTTGTAACATTTTTTGTTGATTCATAAGTGACTTTTTCTTAGATGTGATGAAATGAAACAATTTATGTAACATTTTTTGTTCATTTAGAATCAATTGCTTGTTTATTTTAATGCGTGTTGGGTTGTTTGATTCAAAAACAATTGAATCATCATTTGTACAATTTTTTTAGTGGGTCTATTGAATGATGCAATCCGTACCAGTGATTTGTCTGGGTTAAGTAATAAAAATTTTCTTAGATGTTATGAAATTATTTATGTAACAATGTTCGATGCTAATTATGTTCATTATGCTCAACACCAAATGGGTCATATGACAAATTCTGATGCTAATTCTGTTCTTTATGCTCGATCTCATAGCTGTTGATGTTTACTTTTCCATGTGTTATGAATAGAAATTGAGATTGTCATTTTCCTTTTAAATGGAGAGGATTTGCACTCGAATGTCAGACTTGATCTCGACCATATTAATTCGTCCTGGACAACAAAATCTTAGGACCAACTTTGACCTCGACTATATTGATTTAAACACAGTTGTGTTGATAGTGCCTACTGTTAATGACAACAATGAACAACTGAAACAATGCCTTTAATTTCCATTATTAGCAAAGTGATGACCAGCAGCATTCCCAAAAAAATGTAGATTTGATGCTTGAATGATTATGGTTTGACATTGGCTAGAAGTTGGCTTTACTATTAATGTACGTTTATAGGCTTAATCATGCTTTTAGTCGTTATAATGTTGATTTGCGATTTTTATTCTCTAACAATATATTGAGTAATTAAATTTAAATTGTTTAGTGGAGAGAGAGCAGGTGGCACATTGTAACTAAAAGTTTATTTATACTTTTAGTCATTGCAAATATGACTCATTTTAAGTTTGCTCTCCGAACTTACTAATTATTTCAAACAACCATTGCAATGTTTAATCACTTAAAATTTGGTCCCTCAACCCAGTTAATTATTGCCATGTCACTAATCAGTTGAGGCTGCTGATTGGTCAAGTGGTTGTCTGACTCAACAAAAGTTCTGTAAACTGACGAAAATACCTCTGATTTCTCAGACAAAATCAAAAGGATGAAATACCCCTCTAGTCATCCTCTCTTGAATTGGCAAAAGAATGAATCGGGGAATTGGGGGATTAGGGTTAGGGTTAGGGTTCCAAAGATAACACGAATTGAAAATCAAAAATCAAAACTTACTACAATCTGTTCAAATCAAAACGAATCGTATAATAACAAAGGTTGAAGAACTTAAAAGTAACAGGGTTCTGGGAATTGGAAACATGAAGCTTGAAGAACTTAGGAGGAAACATGAAACAACTATAGAAGTGAATCGAAACAAAATCCACGTATGTTATTCACAATATTTCCTTGAAAGTTTTTTTTGACATGTGTCGTGCATCCATGCAACCGAAATAGAGTGAATAGATGAAAAGGAAAATTGTGGGAATTAAAATCTACTTCTATCTATAACTCTCATATTTTATTTTCTCTCGCATCCTTTCTCTCCATATCTCTCCATATTTTTCTACTCTCTTTCATTTTTTTTTAGCCTAAAATCGCAACAAGATAAAGACCCGTTTGTTTGGGATTATTTTTGAAAAAAAAACTATTTTCTTAACAAAAAAATCACTTTATTTTTATTTTTAGTGTTTGTTTCAAATTTAAAAAAAAAAATTAGACTCAAAATGAAAATTTTATTTTTAGTAGTTTTTCCAAAATCTATATTTTTTTTTCTTCTAAAAACAAAGAACTCGAGTGTAAGAGCTCTAAATCTTAACAAAATGACTTATAAAAATCTCTAAAACAAAATCTTTAAATTTTTTAACCCAAAATTTATTTATTTTTTAAAGCTGAAACAAACGCGTTCAAAGAATCTAAAAAGATATAATACATTTTTATTTTATTCCATATGATCATTGCGTTTTGAGAACCATAGTAGTAGTATGTACTACGTAGTGCCTACACATTTTTTTCTTTCCATATGCTGATTGATGTGTCTGGGTTAATGCCACTTTGAAGAATATATCTTTCCATTATGAGCTAATGAAACCATCTCGAATAAAAGTTAAAGATTTGATGCTTAATGATTTTGGTTTGACAATGGCTTGTCCTTAATATGGCCACAGGAGTTTTTATCCAAGTGACATCATTCCAACTTTCGTGATTCGACCAACAAATCAAATAAAATTACCATTACTAACAGTGTTAATTCCTTTCTAGCTCTTTTTCAATTATTATTTTTTATTATCTCTTAATTATTTTGTCAATGATGATAAAAAATTTAATTAATTTATTAGTATTGGATGTCAATGGCCAACAATAACCCTTTTTGCTTTCACCATTTCCTCACTAAATGATGCCCTCTAGGCTCTAGCAAGGTGAAAGGTAATTGGTGATGGTGAAGAATAAATATACATAAAGATTATTAGTTACACCTTACAATATGCTTTGACAGAGACTAAGAATGAAAGATTAACCCATGCTCATTTTTAAAAAAAATTCCCACTTCGTTAGAATATTATCCTAGAGTATTTGTTCATCCACTTTTCGTGCAAAGATAGAAGTACTAATAATAAGAGTAAAATTTTGAAAACACACGCTTGACAATGACAACTGAGTTGAAAATGTGAGAGTTAAATGTAAATGAAAAAAGTGTTGTATTAGATATGTTCCTTTTGGGTTTTCCTTATATTCTAGCATGACCCAAATACATCTGCAAGAGTTATTTCGTGCCAGTTTGATTGATTCTACAAATAATTAAGTAATTGGGGTTTTTAAATTATCTTCTTAGGCTACTAGAGGTTGCAAAATAGTTGAATTTTCTTGAAGCAATTGCAAAAGTATAAATAAAGTTGATACACTTGAGGGCTCACGCATGAACATTTCTCTTTGACCTATCGACAGCCGCCGCTCCGAAACCTCAGCAAACGTTCCTTCCTTTTCCAATCTCAGCCACCACGATGTAGATTTAGGAGATGGTGGTGCGAGGAGAGCTTTTCTCCGCACCACCATCACACCCTTCCTCCTCTGGCGCTCCCTTCGTCTTTTGTGTTCGACGATTCCGTCGTCGTTTGCAGGTTTGATGGTTGGCTCCTTGCCGGAGGTTAGGGTTGTATTGGTTCGTTCATATCGACTGTGTTGCCGATTGTTCTTGTCTCCGATCGTTGGTTTTGAACCTGGGAAGTTCGGCGTCGCCTCTCATACGGTGGTTGTTGGCTCTTTTACAGGTTTGTTCGTGACTCACAACCAGCTCTTGCTCGTGGGTCAGACCGGTTTTGTACTATGGCCAGTTTTGCATCGTTCCAGATCTGGGTTTGAAGTTGTAAGTCAAATCCGGATCATTCTGGGTTTGAATTGTTTTACTGTGCCTCATCTCTGTTGTCATTTCTGCTTAGCTTCTCTAGCCAGAGTTAAGTGGGTTTGATTGGTGTATCACTTTAATGGATCTTTGTCTTCCTGTTTTTGTCCGGATTTGTTGAAATCTGCAGGGTTCAAAGCTTCCGTTTCTGTGAACATTGTGCCGGAGAATCTGGGGTGGTGCTTATCCGCTTGAATTAGGACTGAATGGCCCGAAATGGCCTTGTATTCGTTGTTTGTCACAACAATGAATTGTTGGCATGTAAAATTGTTAATGTGTTGGCGTTCAAGTTTACTCGCCATTATCACAGAGAATCCAAGACCAATGTGATATCCTCGGTTTTCACTTTGTTCAACTTGGACGGTGCGACTCGAAAGAGTCATTTAGCTTGTTGCTGACACTTGTTGTGGGAGTTGATGGTACTTGGATACTCTTCCGTGTTGACGGACGGTCCATTCACCATATTGTAGACCTCTAATTAGTTTTAGGATTAAATAGAGGCAGTTCCACTTGTGTTGTTTTATATTTTCGTATTACCTGTTTGGGTCGAACTACACTTTTATGTGGTTTTACTGGGTTAGGTTTATGTCCCCCCAGTTTTTTATTGTATTTTTTCATTTTTTTTTAATAATATATATGAGCATTTGACAAATTAGAGAGTAGTTGAACTATCATCTATTCTCTTTGATGTCATGATGTTCTTGACTTAGAAAAAAATAAATAAATAAAGTAGTAGCATTGAAGCATATTTTCTTCACAAGAATAAGTGCCCATTTTATAGCATTGAATTCCTTGAAGCATTATGTGAGAGTGGGGAAAATCAGTGAAGAGACACACGTCTAGATTCACCACACTATACTAAAAGCACAAAATTACACGTAGTAAACAGTCTCCTACAACTTAAATTGCATACCAAGTCAGTTTCAATTTTAGCATTTTTAACTTAACAAGTTCTATTAAAAAAATCATCTAAGACATTTTAATATTGAGATAATTCAAATAGACATCCCGTGTTTCTTCCATTTTCTCTCTCCCTTCGCTTCTTAAAATCAAAATTTTCAAATCCAAAAATTGCAACAATGTCTTCATTAGCATTGGTTCTTATTCATAAATCCAAAATAACGACTCTTTATCTCTAGAGTAAGACAAGATGAATGAACACTTCAATGTCGTTCGCCTCTAATCGTATAACAAAAGATTTGATTCCTACAATCATGAAATGTAACATAAAAGACAATGATGCAAGACCAGCATAGCTTAAACACTAATAAGACAAACAAAATGTAACTTTAGAGAATAATTCGGGGAAAAGAAACTTAAAGACCAATCCAAAATAAGAGTCAGATTTAAAGCATCACATACGTAATTTGGTCTAAATTTTATTATTTAACTTATTGTTTTGTCTCCTTTTTTTTTGTTAAGATGTTTTGTCTCGTTTTCAATTCTGAAGTTTTCCTTTCATATTACATCATCTAAATTTTCCTCTTTCTAATGAATGGAAATATTGCCTGATAGCTTAAAAACATTTCAACACTGACATACACACGTGATGAAAGGTTGAATGAATTTCATTATTCACATAAAGAGTGCTATAAAAAGATGGAATGTATATATCTCTAGAACATATTTACAGCCTTCAACATCTTTGACATCCAGCTCATGTACGAGTTCATCGATTTTCTGAAATTGATATGGTCATGCATTATAGAGAAACCAACAAAGATCAAACCTACTACTAATGGATACAGGACCGATGCAGATTTCTGTAGTGTTCCATAAACTCATAGTCCTCATGTCAGTCTCATATCAACTTCATTGAGCTGTTCAATAAAGAATGAGGTATTCGATGAAAAACTAAAAATCACTGATAAAGTGAAAACAAATGAATAAACTAACATTTCATCCAAACCATCACCCACATAACAGATCACACGAATGTGTTAGGAAAGATAGAAGTCAATAAATATTTAAAAGCTTATTATGAGCTGAGATTTAAGCTCTTGCTCCTCTTAAATTTTCTCTTGGCCTACATCTAGTATAGTAGTGTTGACAAAAATTACGTGCCAAATACAATATGCCAACACACATGCAAATGAAAGGATTCATCGAGATATTTCAAGACCAGATAATAGCAATCAGATGATGTTTCCTCCTCAGGAGAGTGAAATTTTATCTACAAAATATATAATCATGTTCAACTTAGCAACTTATGTTAGGAGATTAACTCACAGCCAAGTCAACTGGTTTTTACTAGCAAGTTAATAGTTTTTATTAGAGTTATTTTTGTCATTAATAGTTTTATTACAGAGTTAATTTGGCATATTTGAACTAGTTTTGTCAACTGTGTTTATGCTATATAAACACGAGCCTATGTATTTTCATTTCAAGCAATTTATCAATGAGAATGCTTTTGCCTGAGCAAGGTGATGTGAGAACATCTCTATTATACCTGTGCAGGGTGCAATTATACATGTTCCTTCCACAAACCGGAAGTAGTCTTGTCCCCCTTGCACTTTCAAGGAGAGTTCCACTAAAATGTAATATCAAATTACAAGTTGCTCAAACACACAGTAAGAGACTTCTCAATGCTCAGGGACAACTCCAAGAGACTTCTATGCTCAACCACAAAAGAAAGAGACTTCTATGCTCAATCACAAAAGAAAAAGACTTCACTAAACAATTACAGAGAATTGAAAAGAGTTTTGAATACTTGATATACAATCAGAGGTATTCACAAAACAATACAAACAGAACAGACTCTGTTTTTCTAGACACTTAAGAATTCTAAGATATGAACTTTTGTAAGAATTCTCTAAGTTGTTGATGTGTTTAAACTTTCGACGTTTTGGCTCAAAGAGTATTGGTCTTATGTTCTCGTATGTCTATATCTTTGTATTCTTCAAGTCTTCTAAGGCTTATTTTAAGGTCTAGAGGAAGACAGAGATGTACAGTACATCTACTAGAGGAACCTTGGATTTACAACTAGCTTTCTCTTGGAAGCTGCTTAAAGATCTTCTAAGGCTTGCAACCTACCAGTAGACAAATGAGTAAAGGAACTAACACATACCACAACTAGAGCTATCTGAGCAACCACAACTCAACATCATTTAAAGAAAATTAGGAACCCTGAGCAACAACATCACCATTTACCACAACACTAGTAGATCCATCTGTTTTATAAACAAAAAGAGAGACAAGATAAAACTTTAGACAAATTCTTATACCAACTTCCTAAGTGTTGAATTTATGTCACCCTCCAGAATAGACAATTGACATGAAGGTGAAAAAACACAACATTGGTGATCACTTTACATATAGACCCGTCGGTGAGTATGAGTGGCACCTTTAAAAGCATAAAGACGAACATCGAGATTTCTAAGTTGGTGGTGACTTTCACCTGTATTCATAAACACTTAAATGCTTTATAAACTTCAGTTGTAATTGTTGGAATATTTAGTTATAATTTATTTAATTATAATATTCCAATAATTATTATGTGGGCATATATATATATATATCTATTTTAATTATATTAGCTATTTATCTTTAAGGACCTTAATTGATTAGTGATCATATAATGGAATAGGCTTATTAGGTTTCTATTAAAATAATAATTAATTAATTAAGTGATATGGGCTTGGATCGTGTGGATGTCTGGATGGTCCATTAACGGAATAATGGGAAACCTAATGACCATCCAATATAAAGAGGCTATGGTCCTCAATATACCGTACAATTGCGCAAAAAACCGCTCTTCTCCCCATCTGAAGCGCATTAGGGCATCAAGGTACCGGTTGAGGAAGAACCAAACTAGCCGCCGCTGACTTTCCTTTTGTTTTCAGATCACTACTGCCGGGAAACTCTTTTGTCATGGATCCAGGTATTCCTATGACCTTGAACTTTAATTTCAGTAAATCAAACATGTTGTATCTGAACATAAACTTGTTCAATAATTGCTTCCGCTGTTGATTGATAAATTAAATTATATATATTGAACTGTTTATGAAATTTGCTAACAAGTGGTATCAGAGCCACTTCATGTTTGGTTTATTGAAATATTGCAAATTTATGTGTTTCGATTGATATGTATATATCATCGATGAATGATTGTTGCCTTATTTCTTCAATCGATGACTTTGTGTGGTTGTTTATTGAAGCATAGTTTGTTTTCTTTTAAATCGATGCAATTTTTGTGACCTTGTTCATTGATTCTTGATATATATATATCACATATATGATACTGTTGATTCAATCAGTTTATACAAGCCATGTATTTGAGACCTGTTGCTTTTATTATGTCATGAATGGCCTTGGTTTTGTCTTTTAATTTTGCATCGATACAAATTCATATATTTTTATTTTTTTTGGATTCGATGAATTCATTTTTTTTTTCCTTGGCATATTCGTGTTTCATTATAATGTGTCATGCATACTGTATACGAATTTTAGTTGTTCATATGATGCATGTCTATTTGAGTTTAATTGAAACTTATTTTTGTTTCACTGTGTCAATCGGCATCAGTTTTATTTTATTTTTATAATTTTGTTTGAATCAACTTTGTTGATACGTGATTGTCAATTTTGGTTTAAATGATAAATTAAGTTTGACCTGTTTCTTTACTGTTGAAACAAACTCCTTATGTTATTGTTATTTTATTCAATTCGGCACATCCAGATCGGTGCATCTGCTAGTCTTTGTTAAACAATGGTTTTGTTTGCAATACCTTGTTTTGGTTTATTTTAATTGACTTTATATTGACTATATATGTACATGAAGATTTGTCATTATTGTTATACCTTTGATGAATTTGTTTTAGATTTTCTATGGTTACTGCCGTGATATCTTGACACACCTGAATTTGTCAAATTTTTCTCTCTAAAAATGGTAAAACAAATTCTCTATTGTTTGGGACTGCTATAATCATGTTCCTAAAATTCAGTTGAAACAGTTTTCTTTATTTTATTGGATTCAAAATAAATAAATAAATAATTTTTTTTATTCATTTATTTATTTATTTTGAATTAAAATCCAGAACTTTGTTTGTTTATTTATTTTAGTTTAAAATAATTAAATTGTCCATGATTTTGACCGTAAGTCACACATCTAGCAAAATTTCATGAAACCTTATAATACTGTTTTGTTGCATACACGTATGAAGTTCCAATTTTTTTTTAATTGAATTGTTTATTCTTCCTTGAAACAAATCACCTTACGTAACGGTGGCAATTATTTATGCCTATAATTGTTTCAAAGTTTTTTTTTCTTTGCTTTTATTTTGTGGAACAGATAGTAGTGTTATAATGTATATATATTAGCACATATATCTTTCTTTCCTGCTATAGATAAGATATAATATATATTACTATGTTCACTTCCCTGGAACTACAGTGCACGTATGTGCGCTATTCTTTGCCTAAATTCAACCAGCGAGTTCCTTCTCGCATTAAGGACACCTTAATAATCATGAGATTATTAAAAGATAAATATAAACATACAATCTGCATTACATTTGTGAGTAATGTTCCTTTTGTGAATTTTAAGACTTTCCCATTTAATTCTATTGAATTGTCTAGTAAAATTAGTTGAGTCGGTTGAAACAATAATGTTGCCCAAGTAACCTCTGCTGTGTAAATTGATTTCAATTAACTTTTGCAAAAAGACGTAGTGTAAAATTATTCATGCGAGTTGTTGTCGGCCCCAAGGAAGGCGCAACTTGGCCGGATAATTGTACACTTGCGATGGTAAATATGTGTCGATTATAAAGCTTTATCCATGTGAATAATGGGACGCCCCAAGGTGACCATTATTTGACCGGACTTATCGCCAATGTTTGATCATTGCATTGAGAGTACCACTTGCAATTAAATCTTAGCAATCCAAAGATTGTGTTTTAATGATGCGTTTGGTATCTTGTTTAAGTCTTATTTAATTTGCATATAAAGAAATTGTGCATGTCTTTTGGTTATTTTATGACATGTCTAATAAAGTTATTGTATGTTTGTTATTCTCGTCTTTCAGTTGCTGTTGCCACCGCTCCCAATTTTGCTGCTCAAATTAACACTATCCCTATGCTGAGTGGGATGAACTTCAAGTCATGGAAGGAATCTGCTGAGATTGTTCTTGGATGCATGGACTTGGATTTATCCTTGAGGGAGGAGCGCCCTGTTGCTTCTCCCGAGAATCCAAATGAAGCTAAGATAGAAAAATGGGACCGTTCAAACCGTATGTGCCTTATGATCATTAAAAGATCCATACCTGAGATGATTAGGGGCTCCATTGCTGAGAGTGAGAGTGCTAAAGGGTTCCTTGAAACCGTTGAGAAGTTCTTTGCTAAGAATGATAAGGTTGAAACTAGTAGTGACCTATCCAAGCTGGTTTCAATGAGCTACAAAGGTAAAGGGAACATAAGGGAGTACATCTTGGAAATGTCTAATCTCGCATCAAAACTCAAGGCACTGAAGTTAGAACTTCCTGAAGATTTAATTGTGCACTTGGTTTTAATTTCTCTTCCACCACACTTCGGACAGTTCAAAGTGAGTTATAACACTCAGAAAGAAAAATGGACACTAAATGAGCTGATATCTCACTGTGTGCAAGAAGAGGAGAGACTGAAAAGAGAGAAGACTGAAAGTGCTCACTTGGCCACCAACTCTCATAATAAAAGGAAAAGGTCTGCTGGAAATTCTTCACAGAATAAGAAGGCAAAGGAACAACCAGCTGGGATGAAATGTTTCTTCTGCAAGAAATATGGTCACATGAAGAATGATTGTTCCAAGTTTGCCGCATGGAAAGTAAAAAAGGGTAAGTTTCTCACATTAGTATGTCCTTGCAGGGTTGCCTGTGGAGCCGTCCGCCAAGTGATGCTGAAAGATTCATCTATGTGGGCGATGGCAACAAGGTTACAGTTGAGGCTATAGGAACTTTTAGATTATTATTTAAGATTGGTTGTTATTTGGATTTGTTTGAGACTTTTGTTGCACCGTCTATTAGACGAAATTTAATTTCTATTTCTGTTTTGGACAAATATGGTTTTTCTTGTTCATTTGGAAATAATAAAGTTAGCCTCTCAAATAATTCGAATATTGTTGGTTACGGGTCTCTAATTGATAATCTATATATGATTGATATTGAGCGTTCCTCTAACGAAATATTGCAAATAGAGTCACGAGGTACAAAACGAAAATTTATTAATAATTCCGCCACTTTATGGCACAAGCGATTAGGTCATATCTCTAAACAGAGAATTCAGAGGCTTGTGTCGGAGGGAATTCTTGAACCCTTAGATATGTCAGACTTTGAAGTTTGCATTTAGTGTATCAAGGGTAAGCAAACAGACAAAAGGAATTTTAATGCCGAAAGAGCTAAAGACGTCTTAGAACTAATACATACTGATATATGTGGTCCTTTTCCATCGAGTTCTTGGAATGGACAAAGGTATTTTATTACGTTCATAGACGATTACTCGAGGTACGACTATTTGTATTTAATTCATGAGAAATCTCAATCTCTGGACATGTTCAAATCGTTCAAAGCTGAAGTTGAACTTCGACTTGGAAAGAAAATTAAAGCTGCCAAATCTGATCGTGGTGGTGAATACTATGGTCGGTATGATGGATCAGGAGAACAACGTCCAAGACCCTTTGCACTTTTCCTCAAAGAATGTGGAATTGTTCCGCAATATACAATGCCGGGAAAACCGAGCATGAATGGAGTTGCAGAGCGACGAAACAGGACTCTTAAGGATATGGTGAGGAGTATGATTAGTCATTCTTCTCTTCCAGAGTCACTTTGGGGAGAGGCATTAAAGGCCGCAGTCTATATCCTTAATAGAGTGCCTAGTAAAGTAGTAGCTAAAACCCCTTATGATATGTGGACTGGGAAAAAGCCCAACATTAAGCACTTGCACATTTGGGGATGTCCAGCTGAAGCAAGGCCTTATAGGCCTCATGAAAACAAGTTGGATTCAAAGACAATTAGTTGCTATTTTGTTGGGTACGCTGAACACTCTCGCGGGTACAAGTTTTATAACCCCATTAGTAGAACAATTTTTGAAACGGGAAATGCAAGGTTTCTTGAGGATGTAGGATTTGGGGGGGAAGGAAACATAAGGAGTGTTGTCTTTGATGAAGAAACTATTACTGACAATGAGCAAGTTATTGTGCCTTTTCTTGTTCCAGAAATAGATTCAGAAACAAACAATGATGTTATTCACAACATCCCTCAAGAACAAGACAACGCTGAGTTTCTTCCTCAAGCACCACTTGAAGTTCAAATTCAACAACCTCAAGAACCGCCATTAAGAAGATCCACTAGAGAGAGGAAAAGTACAATTTCAGATGATTTTGTTGTATATATTCAAACTCATGAGGATGACATTGGGTTGACTACAGAAGATCCAATCAACTTTAGTCAAGCTATCCAAAGTCCTAGCTCTCTTAAGTGGATCGATGCTATGAAGGATGAGATAAAATCCATGGATGACAACAATGTTTGGGATCTCGTTGAATTACCTGAAGGAAATAAACCCATTGGTTGTAAATGGATATTTAAAACTAAAAGGGATTCAAAGGGTAATGTTGAGAGATATAAAGCCCGTCTTGTCGCCAAAGGTTATACTCAAAAGGAAGGCATTGATTATAAAGAGACTTTCTCTCCGGTTTCTTCGAAAGACTCTCTTAGGATCATAATGGCATTAGTAGCTCATTTCGATTTAGAGTTGCATCAGATGGATGTAAAGACTGCTTTCTTAAATGGAAACATTGAGGAAACAATATACATGGTGCAACCAGAAAATTTTGTGTCAGGTGACCCAAAATCTATGGTTTGCAAACTTAAGAAATCCATCTATGGCCTTAAACAGGCTTCCCGTCAATGGTATTTTAAGTTTCATCAAGTTATATCCTCGTTTGGT
>Ga0315913_1000252_pt1 | contig 41839 bp, 13 predicted proteins | sample MpolsnodulesMG_FD_207736 | JGI IMG/M metagenome (GOLD analysis project Ga0315913, IMG submission 207736) | Medicago polymorpha root nodule microbial communities from Los Angeles, California, United States - small nodules | ecosystem: Host-associated > Plants > Roots > Nodule | place: USA...
GATTAGTTTTGACAGAAAATCAACTTTTTTTCAAGAGCACAATTAGTTTGAAGGATGAATAATATGATGTTGAAAGTGAAGATGATGAATACAATGGTTGAGTTTATGAGTTTTTGCAAATTTTTTATTTCTTTTTTTTACTTATTTAATTATGTAATTAATTAGCTGGGTTTTTTTTTTAATTTTAATTCATTAAATTCCACATGTCGTCCCCCTAATGGGCACCTGGGTTTTGACCGGGTCAAAATCAGAGGGGACCTATAAATTGCAAAAGGGGGTAAAGTTAGGGGGCTGGAAAGTGATTTTTTTAAATAAGGGGCCAAAATTGCTATGGAGCCAAACATAGAGGGCCAAAAGTGCATTTTAGCCTTTTTTTTAAACAAAGTTTGTATTATGTTACGTGCAACTTTATACATTTGTGAAGTTAAATTATATTTCATAGAATAATGGTTCTATGATAAGATCAATTGAAGATTTGAAATTCTATAATTAAGATCAGTGACATCGTTAAAAATTTAAAGTGTAAAATAGAAGAATAATTTTTATGAAAAAACAAAAGACTCTGTACGTGTTTTTTTTATGAGATTTCATGACTACGTGAATGTTTAAAAAGAAGAAAATGAAAGTCTCCCTAGAATTGAGTTCAATTTTTATAATGTGAAATTGATTTTATTCGCAATTGTTTGTTGGGGAGAGAGAAGATTCATCAATTTGATTGGAGAGATAGAGGGGCCGTTTGTTTGAGAGTTTTTGAAAAAAAAAATCTATCTTTTAAACTAAAAAATCACTTTTATTTTTTATTTTTGTAGTGTTTGTTTAAGATTTTTAGAAAATTCATTTTTTTTAAAATAAAAATTATTTTTAGCCTTAAAATGAAAAGCTATTCCAAGTAGTTTTTCAAAAATCTAATTTTTTTTTTTTTAAATATAAGGATCTCAAATGTAAAAGTTTCAAATCTTTAAAAAAAATGATTTTTATGTTAGTAAACAAATAGAAATAGCTTTAGAATTTTTTTGAAAAAGCTCTAGATCTTTTTATCCCAAAATCTATTTTTTTTTTTTAAAAAAGCTGGAACTAACGCACCCGGAGTGTGTGCAAAAGAAAAAAAAATCATTGATGTGAGGGAGAGTGTATCACAATTGATCGATATGAGAGAAAGTAGTATAATACATCAAATCTATTGAAAACAAATAGTGTATAAAAAAAAAAATATAAATTCTATATGAATGAATTTATAAGTGGATTAAAGTAAAAGGATAATAGAAAGAAGAAAAAAAACTCCAAAAATTAACTACTTTAAACAGGAAGTACTATTCTAAAACGATACTTATAATGAAACAAAAGTAGTATATTTTTTATCAGAGAAATGAAATCCATCTATGAATTCAACAAGGATTTTAATTTGTCCAAAAATTGAAAACCAACAATTGATAGATAATAGTACATGTTAAGTAATTGGCTTAATTGCACTTTTGGCCCCCTATGTTTCAAGAAGTTGCGATTTTGGCCCCTTAACTAATTAAAATACAAAACAGTCTCCTATGTATTGGATCTTTGGCAGTTTTGGCCCCCTAGACCAATTTTGATTCGGTCAATGCTGACGTGGCACTTCAAAGCAATGCACACGTGGTGGATTTGAAGTGTCACGTTAGCGTTGACTGAGTCAAAATTGATCTAGGGGGCCAACACTGCCAAAGATCCAATACATAGGGGGCTGTTTTGTATTTTAATTAGTTAAGGGGTCAAAATCGCAACTTCTTAAAACATAAGGGATCAAAAGTGCAATTAAGCCTAAGTAATTTGAGTTGTGCAAGTCAAGGTACTAGTTGATAGATTTTGGTTTGATTATTGATTTAATCCTTTGTTTTCACCCGCTTATTGGATAGGCCACTTATTTTAAAATTCATCAATTTTCGTCTCTTTGATATATTTATGAACTAAAAAAATGATGTAAAATATTTAAATGACGTGATATACAATTTGATAATGTGAAATAATCATTACCTTGAAATTGCAAAAAAAAAAAAAAAAGTCTCTAAAAACTTTGAATTCAAAATTAGAAATTATTCCCTTTTATAATTGAATTAACAACGTGTATATTATATCCCCTAAAAACCCTCAAAAAGAAAAAGAAAACCCCCTAAAAAATGTATATAATTTATCCCTTTTTTTTTTTTTTGATAAAATCCACTTGTGATTCAAAGTCACCAAAAAATATATCACGTCATTTAAAATATATAAAATCACCACAATTTTAATTTAAATTTTTGAAAGAGGGACCAAAATTGATGAATTTTAAAATAGGGGATCAATTCCTGAATGAAAAATATATATGAATCAAAATTTAAATTAAGCTATAGATATTTTAATTAAAATCAAAATACAATATTAAATTATTATTTTAAGCAAAAAGAAAATATAATATATAAAAAGAAAGTACAAACAATTGAGGGGACATAAACATTCAGCAACCACAAATCAAACCTAAACGGATAATACAACAAAGATGAATAAAAGTGGTATATTAAAACTAACAGGACTGTAATCCAGTGATGAAACCCAAATGCTTAGTAGACAATTACACAACAACACAATCCAGCGAACCCAACACGGAATTCGAAACCAAATTAAAAAAATGTGTCAGGTCCACAAACATTGATAAATTCAAATTAAATATCAATGTGATAGCAATTATTTTGATCCTTTTCTATATAAAAAAAAACAATTATTTTAATCCTTGAACATAGGGTTGAAAATGAGTCGAGTCGAACTTGTCTGAGCTTGAGTCGACTCGATAAGAATTGGTTCGGCTCAAAACTCGACTCGAGTTCGATAAGAACCTTTTTTTTAACTCGAGTTCGACTCGTTTAAAGTTCATGAACAACTCGGTTCAGCTCGGTAGGTTCAACTTGTTTGCATGAGGAACACAATTCAAAAGTTTTTTTTTTATTTTTGTCAAAAAAGCATATTGGATTCCACTCATTTAGAGTTCACAAACAACTCAGTTCAGCTCGATAGATTCAACTCATTTGCTCGAGGAACACAATTCAAAAGTTTTTTTTTTGTCAAAAAGGTATAACTTGACATTTTAATTCATTTAAAAAAAACAAAAATTAAACTAATATAAAACTATAGAAAAAAGTAGTAGCAACCTTATAATTATTATTCACCGATGTCGAATCAAGTTCCAAATTATTATCGAGTTGGTTCAGTTTATTGTGATTATTAAGTGTATTAAGATGACAAACATATCCACTCGTGCGTCTTTTATTAACCATTTTGATTCTCAAATTTGTTTTGAGGAAGCTAATTAATTTGTTTGTGTGTAAGAGAAGGAGAGACGTGTTTGAAGGATGTGTTATATCCATCCATAATTATTAATCATATCCCCTTCATTCTTATCATATTCATTCATCCACTGTTTCATCGTCATATACACTGTCCGCGTAAAAAGAGTAAAGTAGTTACGTAATGGAAAAATGGTTCATCGCTCTCGTTACTCTATGCATCATCTTCCTTATCAGAGCCACCCTTTCATCCATCTCCACCACCAAGAAAACCACCGCAACCCTACCTCCCGGTCCACCGCATATCCCCATCATCACAAGCATCCAGTGGCTTCGAAAATCATTCGCCCAGCTTGAACCTTTTCTTAAATCTCTCCATGCCAAACATGGTCCTATCATCAATCTTAATATCGGTTCTCGACCTTCCATTTTCATAGCCGATCGTGCTCTGGCCCACCACGCTCTCGTTCAAAACTCCTCCGTTTTCTCTGATCGTCCAAAAGCACTTCCCACTAACAAACTCATGTCCAGCAACCAGCACAACATCAGCTCCGCTTTTTATGGACCAACATGGCGTACTCTCCGTCGTAACCTCGCCTCCGAGATGCTTCATCCATCAAAGATTAAATCATTCTCTCAAATTCGGAAGTGGGTTCTGCACACTCTCATCAACCGTCTCAAGACTGCATCGGAATCTGCGGATTCTGTTACGGTTGTTCCTCACTTTCATTATGCTATGTTTTGTTTACTTGTTTTTATGTGTTTTGGTGAAAGAGTTAACGATGAGAAAATTAATGATATTGAGCGTGTACAAAGGACACTTCTGTTGAATATTAGCAGATTCAATATACTGAATTTCTGGCCGAAAGTTACAAGGATTTTGTTGCGTAAACGATGGGAAGAGTTGGCGAAGTTGCGTAAGGATCAAGAAGATGTTCTGCTTCCGCTGATAAGAGCGAGGAAGCAAGTTAAGGAGAGTAGATTGAACAATGTTAGCACTGTTGTTTCGTATGCAGATACTCTTTTAGAGTTGGAGTTGCCCGAGGAGAAACGAAAGTTGAGCGAGGATGAAATGATTAGTCTTTGTTCGGAGTTTTTGAACGGTGGCACGGATACTACTTCCACTGCTTTGCAGTGGATTATGGCGAATTTGGTGAAGTACCCGGAAGTGCAGAGGAAGCTTGTGGAGGAGATTAGGGAGGTGATGGGTGGTGATGGTGTTGCAGAGAAGGAGGAAGTGAAAGAGGAAGACTTGCAAAAACTTCGGTATTTGAAGTGCGTGGTTTTGGAAGGGTTGAGGCGTCATCCACCAGGGCATTTTGTGTTGCCTCACGCGGTGAGTGAGGATGTGGTTTTGAATGGTTATTTAGTGCCTAAAGATGGGACTGTGAATTTTATGGTTGCAGAGATGGGGTGGGACCCCCGTGTTTGGGAGGATCCAATGGAGTTTAAGCCCGAAAGGTTTTTGAAGGATGAGACTTTTGACATCACAGGAAGTAAAGAAATAAAGATGATGCCATTTGGAGCTGGGAGGAGAATATGTCCGGGATATAATTTAGCTTTGCTCCATTTGGAATATTTTGTGGCTAATTTGGTTTGGAATTTCGATTGGAAGGTTCCAGATGGTGGACATGTTGATTTGTCGGAAAAACAAGAATTCACTATGGTGATGAAAAATCCATTGCAAGCTCATATTTCACCTAGGATCTAGATTGTGTTATGTATAAGGTAACCATATGCTTGGAGTATGTACAGAACAATAACATGTTACCTTTGGTTTCTGGTGAAAGTAAAATGTTAAATGTCTCTGCAACTTCGTCTAATTAAACTATTCTTGATCTCTGCTTGGCAATGTAATATATATCACAGCAGGGGAAGATTATCCGCAGATTTGTCACATGGTGTGATTTTGTTTCATCAAATGATCAATTATGCATACATATACCTTTACTATCATAGTTGTTCATTCTTAGATATCTTGTTTCTTATATAAAATAAAACATGCATGGCCTTCTTGTAAGCCAAGATACATTCAATGTGAAATAGTATGCTGTTGTTTGTTTGTAATATATTCAAGTTGGTTTATTTTGTTAGACTAATGCAGATTATGGTAGTAGACTAGAAGTGTATGTCCTAGCTGAGACAGGGAAATTATGTTTAGGTTTATAGTATCTCATACAATATAGATTATGCATCCTCCCTAAACATCTTTGGTCTTTTCTTTTTATGATAAGCAAATTTTATTAGAAGCATACTAGCACAAGTTGTGCATCTGCTAAAAAACTACACTCTCAATCACACATGTAACAGAATGAAAAAACCTACACCATATGAAATGAGACATCATCACATACATATGCCTACACACCTTCTCATTTTTAAGCTTCCAGTTTCAACTTCTTCATAATTTCACCTTACTAATTATGTTGGACTTAAAATTCCACTCTGCTACGCCTCAACATATCTACTATATCAGAATGCCTTTCACTGCTAACAAAAACCTGCTGCATAGTAAACTTAACAGACATATTGCAGGCCTTAAATTCCAATATTTGAAACAAAACACCAGCCAGTTAGACCTTCCATCATCCTTGCATTTGGTTGCTTCTTGTAACTCCAATCTTTGGTCTTAATTACAGGGTTGTAATTTGCAGTTTTGAGTGCAGAAATGATGCATAGAATAGAGTGGACAACTCAGTAATTATGGCCATAGTGAAAAGGTGGTTCCTGATTTTTCTCAATAACAATATTCATAGATGTGACTATTTGTCATTTCCATGTCTTTATTTGCATCAGATATCGAGTTCATACAAATTTGATAACATTATTTTGCATTGACCTTATGTTTGTATATTGTCAAATGCAAATATTGTGGAGGCCAAACTGAACTTCTTATTAAACATGTCTTCATTGGTTCCATTTCATGTTATTATCAATATTGCATACGATTTGCCAAATTTGTTTAACTAAGAATATCATAATCTATATAGTTAAGTTTGGTTATTTACTCATATAACTCCGGTTGTTTTTGTGTTGGTAAATTCCAAAGGCCTTTCAGCAACAAAAAGTAAACGAAGTTATTTAATTGTTGATTTGTGAAGAAAAACAATGACGTCAATTTGTCGTGTTTATCTAGTGCACGATTTGCAATTATAAGGTTATTTTTCTTTGGATTTTGCATTTCCATTTTAAATCCAAATGAAAATGAGACAGGCAGAAGATTACAACACACAAAACAGGGAATAAAACAGAAAACAAGGTTATGGATGGATGATTTGATGTCACGATGGATCCAAACAAATTAACAACATAATTGGTTAGATTAGATGCATATATTTTAGGCAAAATTACTAACCTCCATTTCCCTCTTTATTGAGGATGTGCGCCGCCCAACCATACTATGATTTTTTATGGTGTTCGGGGTTCGACCCCAGACCTTAAGCTAAGCTCACGCAAACGTCCAACTATACTATCTATATTAAGTTAAAGAAATTACCAAAATTGGAGATTTAGAATTTTGATTTTTAAGGGTTTTAATCTTTAGCCAATACAATTTGGAGAATTAGAATTTTGATAACGAGGTTTTTGTGTGTTTGATAATCTAGGTGTTGTTTTTTGTTGAAGAAAGAGAGGTTAACGATGAAGATGTTTATCAATTTTTTTAGGTATTATTATTTTTAGTTAAAAATATTAAAAAATAGGATTATCATATGTGGCATGACAACTCGGTATTTTTGAATAAAAAATTAAAAATAGGATTTATTTGTGCGTGTTTTGAAAGATAAAGAACTTGAATGGGGAAAAAGAAAAGATAAAAGACCTAAATGTTAGATGAATTGAATAAATAATCACGACTATTGGTAACCAATCATAAGGGTGAATAAAAATACAATTTAAATAGAGTGAATAGGTGAATTGATGATCAAAATTATAAAACATTGGTCAAAATAGTAGTTGATTTTTGTGAATTGACAAATACTCCCTCCGGTCTTATATATATAAGAAAATATTATTTTTTTAACCCATTTGAATTTGTCTAGTGGTATTGATTTGGGACTTGAGAGTGAGCTAATTTAGCTTCTTAAAAAAAATTACATTGTAGACCAAATACATTAATTTATTCAATGAACCTAAAAAAAATTTTACATATGAGAACGGAGCAAGTACTTCCATAACGTCTGCCATTTGTTAGTAGCTATGACATGACACATTAAATCAGGGGCGGATTTACCACCCAGCTAACCTGGGCACACGCCCGGGCTCAACCCATACTCAGGGACGAATCTCCTTGACGACCCATGGCATCCAACAAGTTTTCTATATATAGGATATTAGACATAGATATTTCATAAATTTCCCTTGGCCGCAATGGAAGGGGATCTAAACTTTCTACTAAATGACTCGGGTTTGAGTCTTGCTTCAGCCTAATTTTTTTAATATTTCTACTATAATTTTTATATTTTATTCAAATAATGTTCTTGTGGGGAATTGAACTGACGTACCCACTGTTAAAGTTAAGATCTGTCACTGCCCATACTTTCCTTGTATCGCTAAAATAAATTTACGAGAAATTTAACTTATAGTGACAGCTAAAATCCGTCACTATATGACCAATTTTCATAGCTAAGTCTGTCTGTCATTGCCAAATGGTTGTCATTGCATGTTTTCCACCTTTACCTGTGGACAAAAAGTAGGTAATTCTAATGAGAGCATTTTAAAAATATGGAGAATGTTAACCAGTGCCCCCGGGGCATTGGTTAAGCAGATAAAAGAGGTAATATTTTATTAAAAAGTGGTGTAATAATTAGTTAGGCAAATGTAAAAAAGTTTATATTTCCAAAACAATTTTTCTACTTTTGAATTTCTTAACCAGTACCCCGGGAGCACTGGTTAACAAGGCTCAAAAAATATTATGGACTTCTACCTACGGTTGCGGCTGTCATTAAAACTTATCAATTTTTTATTATATTTTTTATATTTTCTATTCTTGGTGGTAAATCCATCCTTGTCTCTTGTTTCAAATTGTACTTTTATCGACAAAATGACGAGCCTCTTTTTATCTCAATTTATGACTATTTATCTCAATTTATGACTCTTTTATCTCAAAATTTTGCCGAAACTCGATAAAATTCCTGGCTCCGCCACTGCATTAAATGAATACGAGCTTTCTATGTCTTAATCTCTCATCAGTGACAAACTATTCTACATTGAGCTGACAATGACATAGGATCAACATACAATTATATCACGTCATTATAACAATAGAGAGATCATTTTTCAAATGAATGATAAACTCATAGAAAGCTTACCTAATAAAAAAAAAAACTCATAGAAAGCAGAGAGAAAATCTCTGATCTTGTTATTGTGGTTCAATAGAATGAATGAAAAGTACAAGAAAAATAGAATGAATGAGTACAAGAAAAAATGCTTATATACAAGGAATAGAAGAAAACTGCTCTAACAGTTTCAGTTAGAGATTTCAGCTCAAACTATCTAATTATTCAACTCCAACTGTGCAACAATTTAAAAGGAACACTGACGTGGTCACAACCCTAAATACAATTCATTTGCACACACTTGTAAAATTTAAAAAGGTACAATAGAAAACAATTGAATAGTTCACCAAAAAAACAATTGAATAATGTATATTTTGGACATAATTAAATGAAATGTATTATTATTTCATATGTGCGTATGACTGCATAATTTTTTATTTAGGCTTCTGATTATACAAATATTTCTCACAATTTTAAATAACATTTTACTATTTAAGAGACATATTTGTTATAAAAAAAATTAATGGACTAGTTTAATGGATTCTTATACAATTTAGAGTAATAATTTACACCTACCTATCAAACCAGGACCGCTCATTTGGCAGGACAGTTTGGTGCACATTAAGAACAGTACAGACATAGTGTCGTGCCACAAAAGTAATCCACTTCAGTTCATATATTCATATATTATATGGTACTCTTTGTCTAACCAAAAAGGACAATACTTTATTTTGAAAAAAACGTTTTTTATTCTTAATAAGAATTTCGAAATTTTATTTCAAAAATTTATATATAATGATAAGATTAACATATTTTTAGTTTAAAAGACGTTTTTATGTTCATTAACAATTATAAAATATTCAAATGTCTAGATGAAATAAATAACTTTGTACTATTTATAAATAAATGTTTTAATTCAAAATGACATTTTTATAGAAAACATTTTTTTTTTTAATGAAGTTAGTTAACGAATAACGACCATTCAACTCAAAGTTTTTCACTGTTTTGTACATCTAGTGTTAGATAGAGAGTATTGTAGTTAGATATTACACTGACATGATGAGTTGCAACTGCAAGTAACATCCAAAGTCTTGTTCATGGAACCATCCATAACGTCTTCCACCATGATTCCCACAACTTCATGGTTTACACCAAATAGGTATTTTTATTTCTAGCTTTTCTACATTTTCTATTTACACCTCCTATATCCATCCATTCTGGGTAAGTAACAAAGGAAATATAAGTTCATTCTTCTTTGCATTTTTGGTATAGCATGTGGGGATAAACCTTTTTACCAATTTTGTGTTTGTTTCAATTTTGGACATGTAATCTTTGTTTTTGTGAAATGTTGTTTTTTTCTTCATGTTGTTTCCCTCTTCTGTTAGTGTTGCTTATAGATAATGTTGTTTTTTGTTTTGTAGGTTACTTGGTATATTTTGTGTGATTAATTTGTTAAACTATTTGGATCAAGGAGCAATAGCTAGCAATGGTGTCAATGGAAGTACAGGAATACAGTAAGATATAATGCAATTAACGCCTTCTTTTCTCATAACAAGAAATCAAGAACATAGGTTGTTGTCATGGTTTAGTAAAAAGGTTTTACCTTTAAAAATTGATGAGAAATAAAAAAGCACTCATGCAAGATATCCTTAAATTATTAGATATACTTTTGAGTTCAAATCCTGGGTGGAGCAATCCTTGGTGTTGTGTAGCACGTGTGAGTTAGAAGTCCCACCAATGCTTGGAAAAGTAGAGGTTGAGCACTTTATAACTGAGAGAATCCATAAACTCAATGCCTTAAAGTTTCAAGTTAAGATGTGGTGTCCAACTCACTTGTCTGGTTGATCTGAGCCCAATGTGGATGATCCTTGGACTCCTCCTCGTGACCCGACACTTGGCTAGACTTTACTTATCTTCCGTCTGGATATAATGGGTGTTGATGTTGTTGTGTTCAATGCCCTAACATTGATAGTGTAACATGTAAAAGTAAATTTTCAGCAATTTAATAGTTTTTTACTATATTTTTCCTATTGTGTGCAGGGGGGATTTTAAATTGAACAATTTTGAAGATGGAGTTTTATCATCTGCTTTTATGGTTGGACTTCTTGTGGCTTCTCCAATATTTGCCTCTCTAGCTCAGAGGTAATTATAGTAATCATTCATGTTCCAATTAATATGAAACCTATTCTTATTATTAGATATGCTTTTATCTGCTTAAATGTACAGCACATGAATGCTTCATAAGATAAGTTGCAAATGAATGAAAATTCTTAAAGCTAAACGTGATTTTAAACAACGACAGAGCAATTATATCAAATTTTAAGTTGTCCTTCTTGATGTATATTAGACTATTAGAGGCAACCTTCTTTGTTTTGACTTTCATATTTTATGACCGAGACCGTGTATCTAACGTATTTGCAGCAAAATTACCACAATAGTTGGATTATAAATTTATTAGACCTTTTGTCCATTACACTGAAGTTCTTATATCTGATAGGCATAAGTTTAACAAAAATTTCTGATCTTTTTACTTGTATGTGCTGCATCAGTGGTAGTTGTCATTTGTAATAGTTATCATATCATTAAATGACATAAGAATCCTTCCTCACAATTCATATATTTTGCAGTGTAAATCCATTTAGACTTATAGGAGTTGGATTGTTGGGGTGGACTCTTGCAACCTTCTTTTGTGGTTTTTCTTTCAATTTCTGGTCCATTTCTGTTTGTCGCATGTAAGTGGTACTGTAGTTTCTTATATTTTTAAGTTATATGATTTTTTCGTTTTGTGTTGTTAATCATTAGTACTAAAGTTATGGAGAACTGGCTTATTCTTTTCTTTATGCTCTTATTCTGTATAGGCTGGTTGGTGTTGGCGAGGCTTCGTTTATAAGTTTAGCACCACCTTTCATTGATGACAATGCCCCGGCTTCTCTGGTTTGTTTCTTTCCCTTGTAAATTTCTTTATATAATCATAGTTGAAAATCTAATCAAGCTTAGGCAGAGTGATCACATAACTGAAATGCAATAATATACTAGTATTAGTACTGTTTAACAATCAAATTGACATAGAATATTATTACTTCTAATCACTCGATCATCATGAGATGTGCCATGTTCGCTTCGTTCATTGTCAATCGTTGCCTGCTGTTCTTTCTTCTTTATGGTGGAAATCTCTATCTCATACTAATAATGTGTGTATCAGAAAACGACATGGCTCGCAATGTTTTACATGTGTATACCGTCCGGATATGCACTTGGCTATGTCTATGGCGGTTTGGTAAGTCTGTATCTGGTTTCTCTGACACTATCAATTTTAGTATTTTACTTGTTTTTTAAAATAAATAAATTGACCTTTGTGTTTATTAACAGATTGGAAGTCATTTTGGTTGGCGTTATGCATTCTGGGTAGAGTCTATATTGATGCTTCCATTTGCTATTTCAGGATTTTTAATGAAGCCTTTACAGTTGAAAGGTACAGATTTTTCTTGAATTGGTTTATAGTAAACCCCTATTATTGTTTTCCATCGGTAATCTACTTTTGGAACCAGGTTTTGTTCCTGGTGATTTGATAAAGGCACAAGTACCTGACACAGTTGCATCAGGAGTTCATGGTACACTAAGAATTAAGAATTAGCCTGATACTCATTTCTGGTTTAATATCTGGCAATTGACTGAAATTTTTTATTAGCCTTAACAAAATTCACTTGTTTGATTCAAAGTCACAAACGCTTCTCATGGCAGAGATGAGTCACTGTCTATTAAGGAAGAATTCAGAGATAAAAGCTCAAATGACCAATCAAAGTTAGAACACAAACCATATTTCCAATTATTGATTTCTTGTATATTTTACTGTCTAACATTTATAATTTAGTGTCAGAAGCATTCAAAATTATATCTGACTGATTCTTATTTTAGGTCAAAATCTGCGACGAAAATGCTTGATCAGTTCTCAAGATTTTTTATTGATATGAAAGCACTCCTGCTTGATAATGTTTATGTTATCAATGTTCTAGGTACTTGTCACTTCCACTGATCTACTGTGTGCATCAACTGTTTTTATAAAAATTCTTTTATTATGTCGATACATTTGCATCAGAAAGCTTCTATTTTTATAGCTTACTTCCCTGTGAACTTCATACTGTAAAATCAAATATGTATTTTATTTTTAGAAATCATATTTTATCATATCTAATTACTTAACCCGATGACTTAAATATCTATGTGTAGGTCACATAGTGTACAACTTTGTCTTAGGTGCTTACTCATATTGGGGTCCCAAAGCTATCTACAATATTTATAACATGGTGAGGTTTTGCTTCATCCAATGATCCCTTATGTATTAATATACCTTTACTGTCATGGTTGTTCATTCTTATATATCTCGATTTTGTATAAAATAAAACATGTTTGGCATTCTGGTAAGCAAGATACTTTCAATATAAAAAAAAGTATGATGCTGTTGTTGTCATGTTAAAGTTGGTTTATTTTGGCAGACTGATTCAGATTTGGTATTTGGAGGAATTACAATTGTATGTGGAATAGTGGGCACATTAGCTGGAGGATTTGTTCTGGATTATATGACTAACACCTTATCAAATGCATTTAAGGTTGGTATTCAAATTAAAGACGGGTTCTAGTATTACTTTTGTAACTTTTTAGGTTCATAGTATCTTATACCATAAGAGTTATGCATCCCAAGTTCCACACTAAACAGTTCTGGTCTTAGTTATAGGGTTGTAATTTGTAAACGGTCTTCTGATCTGGCATACAGTTGAAAATTTAAAGATTTCTTTACATGAGGCACATAAAAGCTTCTTAGATGAGTCATGTGTATGAACAATAAATTGAGCATCATGGTTACAGTTGTACGAAATAGGTTAGACGTGATCTACCAAAGAGATTTTCCTCCTAATATTGAGTAGACCTATATGTAGCATTATATTGATTGAATTGTTGTAATGGTCTAGTAAATGGAACCGGTAAGCTTACACTTTCTGACTAATTTTGTGTTCTCTTAATATTTATTAATAAGTTCTACTGCATACTAAACACTAATCTTTTGCAGCTTCTCTCAGTGACCACATTTCTTGGGGCAGCATTTTGTTTTGGAGCCTTCTTATGCAGAAATGTGAACGGCTTTCTTGTTCTTTTCTCTATTGGCGAACTTCTTGTTTTTGCCACTCAGGTATTTCCTTCTATGTGAGGAAGATCTCTATGTTCGTTATATTGAAATACTGTTATTCTTACATGCTTAACGTCAATAAATATTTTATCAGTTCTTGAGTTTTACTCTATAAGCTAATCATTTGATCATGAAAATTCCTAGTTAAATTCTTGACAAGAATATTTGTATTTTAAAGTAAAATAACCTCTACATTTGGAAAATTAGATGCAAACTTTCTCTCCGAGAACTTAATCTCATTGCATGGTTGGCTGTGTCTTCTTTTGAATATTTATATTTGGTCGCGGTTTTCTTTTCAGGGTCCTGTGAATTATGTATGTCTCCATTGTGTTAATCCAAGTTTGAGGCCATTATCCATGGCCATGTCTACCGTTGCCATTCATCTCTTTGGAGATGTGCCTTCCTCACCTCTTGTTGGAGTTCTCCAGGTCAGCCTTTTACGGAAATTTTAGTAAACGCTTGTGTCTTTTTCACTTTAAAGTTGTTGATTTCGGAAAGTAGGGTGGAATTGTTGCTTTTCCACACATTTATGGCTGAAATTAGGCTAGACAAGTTCAAGAGAAAAATTTATTTTTAATGAAAAGTTAAGAAATTTGTGTTTAAATTTTTCGGAAAAATCAAAACTATACATAATTTGTTTTGGAAGTATGTGCCCGAAGAAAGTTGTAAGCCTAACTTAGCTTACATCAATTAAGTCGATGGCTATCATAAGTTTTAAGAGACATCAATAGCTAAAAGTTTATTCCCAAACTTCTAAGTATCTGATTCAAACAATGTGACAGCATGATTGTTTAAATGTCCATTACTTTCGAAACAGAGGGAGGTTGAGACAGAAAATTACTGGTCACAGAAAATGTATTATGTGATATACAAGATTCATGATTTTTGATACATTATGTTAATGCAGGATAGTATTAACAACTGGAGAACAACTGTATTGATTCTAACAACTATATTGTTTCCGGCAGCTGGAATATGGTTTATCGGTATGTCATCTTGTTCATTTACTAGTAAAATGAAGAATTGCAGTTAGCATTTCTTTTGACATATCATTGTTGCAAGAGCAAAGATGTTATAAGAAGCTGGAGTTGATGGACATGAATGAAATTAATTACTTTAAAAATCAAATCCAACCCAAGTCACGACATTTTGTTATGATGGACGTTACTTGGTCGCATGAAAATCATCGTATTTTCATACACGGATTCTGTGATTTTTTTATATATACTAACAGCTGCTGTGGTTAATGTGTATGTATATCTTGTAGGAATATTTGTGCATCGTATGGATAGATTTGAAGATGTCAGTGAGCATCAAGTGTCAACGGTTGAGAGGTCATGTACTATACCGTTGCTTCAAGAGAGAACCAGAGAAACATCATTATCTCCTGCACAATCTGAAGAATATTGATTTTTCTTTTGTAAAAGGCGAAAGAATAGTTCGCTTTGTGCTTACTACATGGCTACGGGATTCAAAAGAATGCTAACCCTACCAACTTATAGCGTACAAATAACCTGTACTCCTTTTAATTAAGCAAGGTGGGATTTAATGGTTTGATACCCCATAGTTCATAGTTAATTAAGCAAGGTGGGATTTAACTGTCACCTTTTATGGGTTGATCTTCTCTAAGTAAAAATGTAATGAGATAAACAAAAATGTTTAGTGGACATTCACTTTTTCATACACCCGCTACACCTTGTTAATCACATGAAAAAATGTTGTTAATTCAGTTGAGTAGATAGTTAGTTCAATTCTCGTTGAAAAATTTGGTCAAAGCTATACAATATATATGTACTTGAATTAACCATAATTTTGATTGTGAACTGAATTAACCAATGTATGCTTTGGATTCTATTTACATGCTATATATGTTAAAACCACGTGGTACACACGTTTTTATGAGCTTATCCTCTTTTCTAATACTGAAGATACTCTCTGAAACAAAATTTGCTAGGTTCCGGATTTGAATTCGGAACCTCACAGCTGCAAGTGTGAGTTTCAGATGATAATTGTCACTAGCAGAAAGACTTTCTTGATGTTATCATACCCTTTGATTTAGATGTCGTCAAAAGACTTATCGTATGAAATTGTTGCTTCATAGATTTTTTTTTCCCACTTTCTTGAGAACCTTCCTTATTTTTATCCTGGTTACCAATCTCAATTTCTCAACCATACCAATTATATATGGATTGAAAAGAATATGCAATTTATATACAACTTTCAAAAGTATAAAATATAAAATATTTGGCTAAAACTTTAGGGACCTTTATGTATGTCACTGCATAGCTCCACAAATTGGAAGATCACTTAGCTTGTATTAACTATTTATTTAAATTATTAAAATGTCTAGAGGAAATAAATAACTTTGTACTATTTATAAGTAAATATTTTAAATCAAAATGACATTTTATAATTTTTAATGAAAGCAAAAATTGAAAAAATAAATTGAATGAAGTTAGTTAGTTATTACCTACCTTTCAACTAAAGAGTTTTCAATGTTTTGTATTTTCAATGTTTTGTACATCTAGTGTTAGATAGAGAGCATTGTAGTTAGATATTACACTGACATGATGAGTTACAACTGCAAGTAACATCCAAAGTCTTGTTCATGGAACCATCCATAATGTCATCCACCATGATTCCCACAACTTCATGGTTTACACCAAAGAGGTATTTTATTTCTAACTTTTCTACAATTTCTATTTACACCTCCTAATATTCACCCATGCTAGAAGGTAAATAATATAGAAAAATAAAATTTTAATTTTTTGGCATGTTTTGTTATGGCATGTGGGGACAAACATTTTAACCAATTTTGTGTCTGTTTCATTTTTTTTTTTTCATTCTCTTAGAGTTGCTTATAATATTCTTACTTGTTTTGTAGGTTACTTGGTATATTTTGTTTGATTAATTTGTTAAACTATATGGATCGAGGAGCAATAGCTAGCAATGGTGTTAATGGAAGTAAGGGAACATGCACTGAAGGTGCTGCTACTACTTGCACTTCTGCTACAGGAATACAGTAAGATATATAATACTTTGGTGGAGGATCACTTATCTCACATTTTGTCATTTGATTTTCCATACATTATTATTATGAGCTTTTAGTGGTTTATTACTAGAGATTCTCAGAGAGTAGAGTAGATAGCATTGCTGAAAGAGGATTTTGAGAGTACTTAGCCGAATATCCTTGGCTAGGCTTTACTTAATTCTTAGCCGAATACCGGATTACCAGGGCCCTTTTCCCCTGGAAATCAGAGGGTAAAGACCAAAAAAGGCCTAGTTTCGTTCTATTATTACGGACTCTATCCATAATGGCATGAGTTCTGTAGTCTTTCGTTTCTCGTATGCAGGATAATTGTTGCTGTTGTGCTCAGTGCTCCGATGTTAATATTGTAATGTGCGGAAGTAGATTTACGTGCAATTTAATATTTTTTAACTATTTGTCTCGTTGTATGCAGGGGAGATTTTAAATTGAACAATTTTGAAGATGGAGTTTTATCATCTGCTTTTATGGTTGGACTTCTCGTGGCTTCTCCGATATTTGCGTCTCTAGCTAAGAGGTAGTTAGAATAACCATTCGTGTTGCAATCAGTTTGAAACCTATTCTTATTATTAGATACTTTTGTTAGCTTAAACATTAACTGACATAAGAATCCTTTCTCACAATTCATATATTTTGCAGTGTCAATCCATTTAGACTTATAGGAGTCGGATTGTCAGTTTGGACAATTGCAACCCTCTTTTGTGGTTTTTCTTTTAATTTCTGGTCCATTTCAGTTTGTCGCATGTAAGTGGTTCCTTATTTTCCAAGTTATATGATTTTCTCGTTTTGTGCAGTTAAATATTAGTACCAAATATGAGAATAAATGGTTTAGTTTTTCTTTATACCTTCATTATTCTGTATAGGCTTGTTGGTGTTGGTGAAGCTTCGTTTATAAGTCTAGCAGCACCTTTTATTGATGACAATGCTCCAGCTTCTCAGGTTTGTTTCTTTCCATGTAAATTTATTTATATAATTAGAGTCGAATATCTAATCAAGCTTAGGCAGAGTGATCATATAACTTAAATGAGATAGTATATTATTAGTACCGGGTAATAATCAAACCGACATTAAGAATATTACTATTAATCAGTTGATTAGCATGAAATGTGCCAAGTTTGATTCAGTTCAACATATCAATGTCATTTGCCAATAACTTCTCTCTATTCTTTTTTATTTCTGGTGGAAATTTTTATCTCATACTGCTCGCTCTATCAGAAAACAGCGTGGCTCGCAATGTTTTACATGTGTATACCATCCGGATATGCATTTGGCTATGTCTATGGTGGTTTGGTAAGTCTTTATCTGGCTCCCATATCACTATTGAATACTAAATAATCAATTTGAGTTGTTTACTTCTTTTTTGAAATAAATAAATCGACCTTTCTGATTTATCCTTTGGGTTCAATAACAGGTTGGAAGTCATTTTGGTTGGCGTTATGCATTCTGGGTCGAGTCTATTTTGATGCTTCCATTTGCTATTTTAGGATTCACATTGAAGCCTTTACAGTTGAAAGGTATGCATATTTCTTGCACAGGTTTATAGTAAACCTCTATTATGTTTTTCCATCTACAAACTACTTTTTGGTCCAGGTTTTGTTCACACCGATTTGATAAAGACACAAGTACCCGAGACGGTTGCATCAGGAGTTCAAGGTACACTAAAAATTAAGTATTAGCTAAATGCAACCCCTTTCAAAATTTTATTAGCCTTAACATAATTCACTTGTTTGATTTAAAGCCATGAGCCCTTCTATCGGCAGAGATGAGTCGGTGTACTTAAAGGCAGAGTTCAGAGATAAAAGTTCAAATGACCAATCCAAGTTAGAACACATACCTTCTGAAATAACTATTTTTCCAATTATTGATTTATTGCATCTTTATTGTCTGACATTCATCATCTAGTGGCTGACGCTTTCAAAATTCTATCTGATTGATTCTTATTTTAGGTCTAAATCTGTAACAAAAATGTTTGATCAGTTCTTGAGGTTTTTGATTGATATGAAAGCACTTCTGCTCGATAAGGTTTATGTTATCAATGTTCTAGGTGCTTCTCACTCAAACTAACCAACTGTATGCATCAACTTATTTTAACAATAATATTTTGTGACATCGCTTTATTTAACCCATGACTTAAATATATATTTGTAGGTTACATAGCGTACAACTTTGTCTTAGGTGCTTACTCATATTGGGGCCCCAAAGCTGGCTATAATATTTATCACATGGTGAGATTTCACTTCATTCAATGATCCGTGGGGCATACATACGCCTTTACCAACATAGTTGTTCAATATTAATTATTATTTTTACTCAATAGTTGTTCTTGTTCATTCTTAGTTATCTTGTTTCTTGTATATAATAAAACATGATTGGCATTCTGGCAAGCCAAGATAATTTTCAATGTTAAAAAGTATGTTGTTGTTGTTGACTTGCTGTAATATTAAAGTTGGTTAATTTTGGTAGACCGATGCAGATTTGGTATTTGGAGGAATTACGATTGTATGTGGAATAGTGGGCACATTAGCCGGAGGATTTGTTCTGGATTATATGACTAACACATTATCAAATGCATTTAAGGTCGGTATTCAAATTAAAGATAGGTTCTAGTATTACTTTTATACCTTTTAGGTTCATCGTATATTATACCATATGAATTATGCATCCTCAACTCTTCACTAAACAGTTGTGGTCTTAGTTATAGGGTTTTAGTTTGTAAGTGGCCTTCTGATCAGGCATACATTTGAAAATTTAAAGATTTCTTCACTTAAGGCACAGTGCAGGCTCTTATATGAGACGTGTGTGAACAATAAATTGAGCATCATGGATGCAACTTTAAAATTATTAGCTATATGTAATAGGTTACAAGTGTTCTACAAAAGAGATTTACTCGTAATATTCAACAGATAGACCTACATGTAACCTTACATTGATTGAATTGCTGTAATGATAATGGTCTAGTAAATGGAAGCTATAAGCCACACTTGCTGACTAATTTCGTGATCTCTAAATATGTATTAACACGTTTTACTGAGCATAACATATTGTTTACTGCATTCTAAACACTTCTCTTTTGCAGCTTCTCTCAGTGACCACATTTCTTGGGGCAGCATTTTGTTTTGGAGCCTTCTTATGCAGAAATGTGAACGGCTTTCTTGCTCTTTTTTCTATTGGTGAACTTCTTGTTTTTGCCACTCAGGTAATTTCCTTCTCAGTAAGGAAGATCTCTGTGTTCAATTGTTATATGAAAACACTATCCTTTTTACATGCTTACTTACCACCAATCTATATTTTATCAGTTCTTGAGTTTTAGCCTATAAGCTATCATTTAATCTTGAAAATTCCTAGTTAAATTCTTGACAAGAATATTTATGTGTTTTAAAGTAAAATAACCTCTACATTTGGAAAATCAGATGCAAACTTTCTCTCCAAGAACTTAATCTCATCGCACGGTTTGTTGTGTCTTCGTTTGAATATTTATTATGTTTGGTTGCGGTTTTCTTTTCAGGGTCCTGTGAATTATGTATGTCTCCATTGTGTTAAACCAAGTTTGAGGCCATTATCCATGGCCACGTCTACGGTTGCCATTCATCTCTTTGGAGATGTTCCTTCCTCACCTCTTGTTGGAGTTCTCCAGGTCAGCTTTTACAGATCCCCCCGCCCCACATTCACACACACCTTTTGCAGTTTTTATTCATTGCCATACCTTTGTTTTGGAAATTATTTTGCCAACGGTTCTAGTAAACGCGTGGCATCTTTTTCACTTAAAAGTTGTTGATTTCGGAAAGTAAGGTGGTATTGTTGCTTTTCCACACATTGATCGCTGAAATTAGGCTACACAAGTTCATGAAATAAAAATAATAATAAGTTTACAATGTAAAATCAGGTGCAGATAATGTGCCTGAAAGTTGTAAGCCTAACATAGTTTACTTCATACATCTATGGTCATCATAGATTTTAGGAGACATCAATAGCTTAAAGTTTATCCCAAAGTATTATTTTTCTGATTCAAATAACTTCACAGTATAATTGTTAAATGCACATTAACAGAAAATGTGTTGTGGAATTTTTTGACACACTATGATAATGCAGGATAGCATTAACAACTGGAGAACAACTGCATTGATCCTAACAACCATATTGTTTCCAGCGGCTGGAATATGGTTTATCGGTATGTCATCATGAAATCTTGTTATTAAACTATAAAGAAGAATTCTGGTTTGCATGTTTTTGACATGTCACTATTGTAAGGGCGAACATGTTACATTATTGTATAAGAAAATGAGATTGTTGAACATGAATGAAATAAATTACTAGAGAAACTATGTCCAACCCAACCTAAAAGTATAGAGTAAACTCTCAAATTGGTCCTAAAGTCTCACATCACCACCACATTTTCTCAAAAGCTTTCATCACAATTTCACTAAATATTTTCTTCTTCCATACATTGTCACCAAATAAGTCCTCCAAAAGATAGAATTTATTTTAACATCTGATGTGATTAATGTGTAGGAATATTTGTGCATAGTGTGGATAGATTTGAAGATGACAGTGAGCAACAAGTGTGCACTGTGCCGTTACTTCAAGAAAAAACCGGAGAAACATCAATAGCTCCTGCAGAATCTCAAGAATGTTGATTTGCTTTCTTTCTGTTTTTCATTTTGTAAAAATTATGCGTGTCCGTTTACAAGCCTAGCTCAACAGGCAAAAATACCGATTTATAGTGAAATCATTTTACGTCTTCACGTAAAATTTCCTATGAAATTCATATCAATGGGATGAGGTGACTCTTATTCTCTTTTCCCCATCTTCCATTCTTACGCACAAACCCTTTATTTTCAACACTAATTTATGCTTTTTCTAAAAGTTGTTTTTCTCCTCAAGCCTTGCCTATTTTCCTCTTCAATAAATCATAAATTTAATCAATTTAGTGCTCACAAATGGAAAAAAGTAGAAATAGAAATAAAATAAATCAGTCCCCATGTCCAGACGACATTGCGATATGTAAGGGATGAAGTTTGAATCTCGGATTTTGTATTTATTCACCGGGTGAATTAAATAATTTATGTTTACGTCCATAACACCACAAGTCCTAGCACTAAAAATTTCAAAAATGGTTTTTAAACATAATCATTATGTGTGGTAAGTTCAATTAAATATACACCTTAATTGATTAATTAATTAATTTGTTTGTTTGTATGAGAAGGAGAGACGTGTGTTATTTATGTCAATCCTGAACACGCCAAACTAGCAGCACAGCACCAACTGCTGAAATGAATGAAACTAGTCGATCATGTGAGCCCAAAAATGAGAACAATAAGAGGATAAATTATTCTATCTAAAACTCATGAGCTGGTACGTAGTGATAGCTAGAATAAAGGAAAATCTCTTATGCATGGGAATGAATGTGTAATATTATTATTATTATTATTCTTGGGCAGCAAGATAACAATTCACAATAAATAAATCTTTGATTTCAAACTGTAAAGTTTCATACACAACACTTTTACGTAATGGAAACATGGTTCATTGCATTTGTTTCTCTCTGCATCATCTTCCTCATCCGAGCCATCTTCTCCTCCCTCACCACCACCAAGAAAACCACCGCAACCCTCCCTCCCGGTCCACCGCATGTTCCAATCATCACAAGTATCCTATGGCTCCGAAAATCATCATCCCAACTCGAACCTTTTATCAAAACCCTCCACACCAAATATGGTCCTATAATCACTCTCAAAATCAGTTCCCGGCCTGCCATTTTCATCTCCGACCATACTCTCGCCCACCACGCTCTCGTTCAAAACTCAGCCATCTTCTCTGATCGCCCTAGAGCTCTTCCTACCTCCAAAATCATCTCCAGCAACCAACACAACATCAGCTCCGCTTTTTACGGTGCAACATGGCGTACCCTCCGTCGTAACCTCGCTTCTGAGATACTTCATCCTTCTAAGATCAAATCATTCTCAGAAATCCGTAAGTAGGTTCTACACACTCTCATCAACCGTCTCAAAACTGCATCAGAATTGGAACCAATGGATTCTATTAAGGTTATGCCACAGTTCAACTATGCTATGTTCTGTTTACTTGTTTTCATGTGTTTTGGTGAAAGAGTTAACGATGAGAAAATTAATGATATTGAGCGTGTACAAAGGACAATTCTGTTGATTGTTAACAAATTCAATATAATAAATTTCTGGCCAAAAGTTACTCGGATTTTATTTCGCAAACGATGGGAAGAGTTTTTGAAGTTGCGAAAGGATCAAGAAGATGTTTTGCTTCCACTGATTAGAGTGAGGAAGCAAGTTAAAAAGAGTAGATTGAACAATGTTAACCCTGTTGTTTCGTATGTGGATACTCTTTTGGAGTTGGAGTTACCAGATGAGAAACGGAAATTGAGGGAAGATGAAATAGTTAGTCTTTGTTCAGAGTTTTTGAATGCTGGTATAGATACTACTTCCACTGCTTTGCAATGGATTATGGCAAATTTGGTGAAGTACCCAGACGTGCAAGGGAGGCTTGTGGACGAGATTAGGGAGGTGATGGATGATGATGGTAATGGAGAGAAGGTGGAAGTGAAAGAGGAAGACTTGCAGAAACTTTTGTATCTTAAGTGTGTGGTTTTGGAAGGATTGAGGCGTCATCCACCGGGGCATAATGTGTTGCCGCACGCGGTGACAGAGGATGTGCTTTTTAATGGTTATTTGGTGCCTAACAATGGGACGGTGAATTTTATGGTGGCAGAGATGGGTTGGGATCCTCGTGTTTGGGAGGATCCAATGGAGTTTAAGCCAGAGAGGTTTTTGAAGGATGAAACGTTTGATATTACAGGAAGTAAAGAGATAAAGATGATGCCGTTTGGTGTTGGAAGGAGAATTTGTCCCGGATATAATTTAGCTTTGCTTCACTTGGAATATTTTGTGGCTAATTTGGTTTGGAATTTCAATTGGAAGGTTCCAGAAGGTGGGCATGTTGATTTGTCGGAAAAACAAGAATTCACTGTGGTGATGAAAAATCCATTGCAAGTTCGTATTTCTCCTAGGATATAGTTTATGTGTGTTATTTGTAACTAGAAGAGAGTTAATCAATTAATCACTCATAGTTAATCCTTACTCTTCTTTGAATCGTTCCTTATAGACCACTTCATGTTCAAATGAAATAAAATACTAATGGTAACTTATCTACATATTGGGTGTCTAACCTTCTCTAAAATCCCTTCTTATAATCAATTTAATTCGACAGAGAGTCTAACCTCACTGTCAAGTTTCCCGACTTATCTCAGTCTACAATTTCAGTTTCAACAGAAATTTGCCAGCAATATTATCATTCACAAAATCGCTTAATTGTTATCTTCTGGGTGTGATTTTCAGCTGTTTAAGATGGAAATATTCATATCACATTATAGTTTTTGAACCTGTCCCTAATTGATGATGACACCAATTCAGAACCACACCTAACTATGAAACAAAATGGCGTCATTCATTAAATTTAAAATGAGGAAACTATAATTGTAAGTCTATAATCTTGTGTAGAAAAACCAACATACTACTACTATCATTTCATTTAATTGAGAAAAAAATTTATACTAAGATCAATAGTTTGCATTGTAAACAATGATAAGGATAAAATTTTCAATTGAATACTATCTTATTTAGAAGCTAACAATTTATAAAATTGAAACTAAAAATACTATTTTATTCAGAAATTAACAACAATAAAAAAATAAAAAGGAATTAACATAAGTAACTGTCGGTGGAAAGACCAGAAAATGGTAATGAAGTCTGAGAAGGGCTCTAGTTGTAGCAATCAGATTCTGAGGAGACATTCTTTGTTTCTCCAGATAGAGTAATTTGAGTGTCTTGTGCTCTGAATCTCTTGTTAGTTTTCTGCATTCTCAGTGGTTTCATAATGACTTGACCTGCACACACAATTAAATTAAATAGAGTTGATTAATTTGTATTAATATTGTTTTTCAATGATTGATTTCAGAGGCAAGTAACAACAACAACAACAGAACAAAAAAACCATGAATTCATGCTTACTTTCATTGTTCATTTTCTCCGTAAGCTCGCGGAAAGAACGGCAACTCTTCTTTTGAGCTTTTGTCAAACAAAAACGTTCACCACCATGCAGAGGTTCCAAGTCCAGATCGAAATTAATTTCTTCAGGTCTATCAAAATCTTCTTCAAAAAGACCATAATACAACCGAGAAGCAATGTGGGATTTGGTGTTTTCATAAGTAAATCTATACATTACATTCTGCAACTGCAAGTTTTACAGGTAAGTATTTCTTGACAATCTAATTTCTGAGAGTGTGTTAGAGTAATAAAAAAACAGAAAGAAAGGCCAAATGTAAGCTATGCAGCTCGCAACTTCATAAGCATCATATCCAAACATGTTTTGGACTAGTTGATGTTATCCATTTGCAATGAACTAGCATCTTAAAGTAGCATACCGCAGATAGATACAGCTAACCAGTGCTGATAGAAAAATTAAGTCTGAACCCTATATACAATGGTGTATAGTTTACTTATCAAAAAACCCTCTGGCTTTATCTAATTAGAATTAAAAATTACAAGGTAAAATGTACTAGAATACGTAAGTAAGATGGATATATTCAACTAGCGTCTGGCGAGAAAGGTGAATGATGTCACATTATAACCAGATTGAGAAACATAGTTTTTTAACCTGTGCCTAATTGAATACTGTCTTATATAGAAGTTAACGATTGATAAAATTGCAACTAAGATTACTATTTTATCAATTGATACAATTGAAACTGAAAATACTATTTTATACAGAAGTTAACAATAAAAAAGAAAAATTAAAAAAAGGAATTAACATAAATCCCCATCTCTTGAATCTGGATTCCTCTGTTATTTTGTTATCAGTTGATCTTGGGACGCAAGTAAGACTTTGGATCTCTGAGAAACCTTGAAATCATCTCTGCCTTGTCAGTAGAAAGATCTGTGTTCTCCACAATTTGCTCTTTTGATACCTTGGCAATTGCTTGGACAGAACCAATAGCTTGACTAAGCTGAATAAAGTGATCAGAAAAACAAAATAACTCAATCTATAAGCATGGCTATTATACGGTTTTTCATGTAACAAAGTTATTATTATGTGGTAAAGACTATCCCCAGCCAGTAGGAAAATAGCACAAGCCTAACATAGCATGAAAGTTTTGGCACCAATGCAATTATTATCTGGAAATAAACAAAAGGAATGCTTATGCACAAACTACTTATGAAAGTTATATTTTAGCGAGTTTAACATGTCTATACTCTAGAATTCAGAGCTTAATCAATAATGAAAGGAGGCATGTAAAAATAAAACTAAATTGAAGAGTTGCCTTGTAGTAGAGAGATTTACCGCATTTGCATCGTGATTGTCAATGCCTGGGATCGATGTAACAACTTTAAGGTAAAAGTGCATTCCTTGCACCAACTGCTTCCTCTTCAAAACCATAACAGAATTCATACATCAATTTGCTAGTTTCACTTCATATGTGATTAGTAGCAGCTAAATAGTATGAATTTTTATTGTAAAATCAATGAGCTGACCTCACCTCAGCTTTCAATTTTTCTTCAATTCTCTGCTGCTTGTATACTGCAATTAGTTGGAGAACAAGAACTATAATTAAATTGTAACAACACATTAAAGATAGTTAGAAGAAGTTTCAGGTTCTACCTCCAGTAGAATGTGCTATTTTTAACATCTTTTCGAATCCCATCTCAAAGTCTTTAACTGGCACAAATGTAGGCTTGCCAATCACCATCCCAAATCTTCACATATTCATAACAAACCAGGATCCATGTTCTTTCATTATTCAAGTCATACATACATAGCTAACGTTAATCAATCAGAAGAACAGAATTAACAAAACTCACTTGAAATATGACTGAGTAAATGAATCGATTTCCTCTTTTGCTGGTAGTGTTATAACAACATAAAGACGAGAAAATTGAGTCTTCAGTTTCTGAACTCTGCAACAGAAGAATCAAATAAAACATAAACTCTTTGCTAAGTATAAATACTACTTAAACATTATAACCCACAAGCATTAGAAATGATTCCAAAACAACAGAGCCTAGTAACCTGTTGAAGATTGGAGCCACATTGTTGGAGTCCCAGTTTGTGACAAAAATGAAGGCCACGGACAAACCGCCACAATTGAAAATAAAATCCTTCAAGAAAAAATCCTCAAAATTTCAGCGACGGACCACCATATATAAGACGAATAGGGAGGGAAAACAAGCTAAAACAAGAAATGACATACCGGAGCAATTGGAACGAACTTAAGGCGAAAGGAGTTAGCAGAGAGGAAAGTGGAGATAAAATCAATGAAGGAAGGATGTTGTTCCTCTTTCCATGCATTTCTCATCAAACAGATTCCATTTGTATCTACAATAATGACCTCATTCTAAACAAGTTAAGATCAATTCATTTTTTCAAAATTTGAATTACATTTTTTTTTCCGACATATGTATTTACATTGAATTATGTCATTTTCTCAAAATTTGATCGGTGTGAGTGTTACGTCGTGTCCGGTGTCCGTGGAATAGATTTCTTAACTAAAATATGCCTAGAACTAAAAGCCTGAAATCAACACATTATTCAACGGTCAAATCATTACTAAAGATGAAGAAGAAGAGATCAATTTCACATCTAAAAAGCTGAATTCAAACAGATCGGAAACTAAAAATGAAAATTGTGATTATTTAATGTGTTTATGAACTGTTAATTAAGAGAAATGGTTACCGGAGAAAGAGGAATGTGATGGAGTGGTCGAGTCTCTTCCAAGGAATGATGTATTCATGTCTCTGAGAATGAATTGAAGAAGATGAAGTAGAAGTTCATTTACCAAAAACAACGGCGGACAAAGGTTGCTGCTATGGCGGCGTGCGGTGGTTATCGTCGCCTCAGCACGGAAATGAAACAGATCTGTTCCTTCCTGCACACAAACTAACCAACTAACTCTTTCCCGCCCCAATGAATAAGCAAAATGTTTAATCCCTCGAATGTAATGTAATTGTGAGATATAGTTGAATATTCATTTGAATTAGTTTTCTTTTTTGTTGACTAAATTTGATTTTTTTTTTTTAAAGAAAATTTGAATATTGTGTAATGTAGCTAGAGTTTAGTTGTTAATAGATGTGAATTAGTTAAACTTACACTCCTTTATGTTTGAATTATATTTCTCTCCTTTTTTATTTTAAAATATACACTTCCCAGCCCTCTCCTTTTATTCAAAACATATTAGAAAATATTTCACTCCCCTCCTTTTAGAGAAGCTTGAATTACATTTTCCTTCCCTCTTAAGTTAAAATCTACGCTTTAGTCCCCCAATTTTTATTTCTAATAATCTAGATAAAATAATCTAACACACTTCAAAGAAAAATAACATTGCGGGTTCATTTTAATATAATCAAATTTTAAATACATATCTTTCTTTATTTTTTATTCACAATTTCATGAACATATATTTTTAAATCCTATTATAAAATATGAAACAACCCAAAATAAAATTAAAATATGTGAAAAATTATTAAAGTCGATTAAGTCATTGCATTACAAGTGCAGGAATATTACATATGCAAAAAAGCAACCTAGCTATGGGACATTAACAAGTCATAAATGTCAAAAAATGGTTGCTTTTTTGAATTGAGAAAGAACGTTGTCATCAATTAATGGAAGAAATTTCGGGGATTTTGGACTCTAGATGACAAATTGTAAAATCAGGGTTCCAATTTTATAGATTTGGCAAAGAAAGAGTCGTTGTATAACGACTCTGCAAAACAGGGTTCCCATTTTCTGCAAATCAATCAATTTGGTCCTTGAAAATTTTGTCACTTTCGGACAAATTAATCTCTGGTTGTGTAGCATCTGATATGTCAAGCCTTGTGAGAGGTTAACAAAACACGTCAACACCATTAACATTCCAATTAACGGATCGACTAATTTGATTTAATTTGATTGATATTTCGACAAATTAAGAACGAATTTGACTAACACTTACAAATTTACAAATTCAACGAGGAATTTGAGTATGTACTCAAAAGGTTTATCATTGCAACATGTTCAATTTCCTCATTCCAACATGTCACTTGAGTAGGTAGTAGCATGTGGTGTGGACCCCGCACCCACAGGCCTCAAAAGGCACAAACCGCTTCTACAAGCAAAGCATAGTTCACTCCACTAAGTACAGTGTTTCACTTTGGGAGTCTCTGAACTTAGATCAGAAGTGTTCTATTCTTCTTCTTCTTCTTCACTCATTTCATTCCTACTTTCTTAGTTAACTCTCCTCAGCAACACAAACAAAGGTAAGTAAATATTCTAACTTCTTCTTCTTCCTTTTTCATGCCTTTTTCTTTTTTATCATTTACATTTCCATTGAAAGTATCATCTATTTAATAAACTTTTAATGTTTTTACCGCATGCATGCTGTTGTTTTCGTTTTCCCTGGCTGCTTTGTGATTGATATATATGAGATCTGTTTGAATTAGACTTAGTTGAACTTTTTTACTAGCATAAGCACCTTTGATATTATTTGAGCGAACTTATGAAGTTGGCTTATGAAAACAACTTTTTGTTTATACGAAAACAATTGAACTTTATTTTATCTTTTGTAATGAAAATATGTTTACATAAGTGCTTATCATGATAAGCATTTGTGCTATAAGTTGCAAATCAAATTTAGTTGTTTATCCAAAAAGGGTCTTAATGGTTGATCTAAAACTTTCATTTTGTATGCTTCTTTTTTATTTTTCTGCCCAGGATTTGAAGTGGTGATTTGTGTAGTTCAAAAATGGTTGTTAGGGCTTCTAAAAGAAAAAAGTTGCTGAATTTATATGACTCTAAGTCTGATGATGATGATGATGTACCTTTGAGAGCAAAGTCATTGTCAGCTTTGAATTTGGGAGCAAGCAGTAGTAGTAGTAGTAGTAAATGTGATGAATCTGTTGAGAATATGCCTACTAGACTGCCAGCAAAGAGGCCTTTTGATGACAACATTTCCTCGCAAACTTCGGTTAAAAAATCAAAGTTGTCATCGTTTTCCATTAAGCTCATGAAGAAGAGCATACTCGGATTAAGGAGCGCAGAGGAGGAAAAATTGCATTCCCTTGAGAGAGATATTGAGGAGTGTTCCAAAGAGCTTCGAAATAAGAAAAAGCAAGCTAGTATTGTTAGACGAACTAACCAATATTACGAGGAAATGCAGAACAAAATTGAAGAAGGTGTCAAAGATCTAGCAGAAAAGGAAGCGCGAGTCCGTTCAATCAAGGATTTGATTATAAAACAAACACAAGAGCTCAAGAAATATAAGAGACTACTTCGTACAGCCATGGATAGCAATAATAGAGGCCGTGGAAGATTGAAGGAAAAAGAGCTCGAGACTCTTTCACAAAAAATTGCTGAATGTACTGAGAAAATTAAGACAAGAAAGGAAGAGCTTGATGCTTCGAAAATATCTATTAATCATAAAATAAAAGAACTAATGTCAGAAAGGAGTAACATATTAAATGTAATGTCAGAGAGGAGAACTGTTCAGCTTGTTCAAATGAAGGACTTGGAGTCAACGGAAAAGCAATTTGAAGGTGGAGCTACAGAGTTTGATTCCAAAATGAAGCAGTGTGACCGACAACTAGAGGGGGTTCAATCAAATGAGAAGTTCTATGAAGGGCGGACAACGGTGTCAGAGTCAAAGCAGAAGGAATTCGAAAGTCAGGTGAAGGAGCTTGAATCAAAAAAGAAGCAATTTGAAAGCCAGGAAAAGGTGCTCGGATTAAAAGAGAAGCTATTTGAAAGACAAGTAGATGATCTGGAATCATTCAAGGAGCATTTTGAAAGCCAACTGAAGGGACTCAAATCAAAAGAGAAGATATTTGAAAGACGGATGAAGAAATTGAAGTCAAAAGAGGAACATTTTCAAAGACGAGTGAAGGAGTTTGAATTAAAAGAGTGTGATTTTGAAGGCCAGGTGAAGGACTTCGAATCAAAATTGAAGCAATATGAAGGACAAGTGAAGGAATTACAATTAAAGAAAGAGGAATTTGAAGGGCGAGTGGAAGAGTTTAAATCACAAGAGAAGGACTTTGAAAGCCGAGTAAGGGGGTTTGAATCAAAAGAGAAGGACTTTGAAAGCCGAGTAAGGGGGTTTGAATCAAAAGAGAAGGACTTTGAAAGCCGAGTGAGGAAGTTTGAATCAGTAGAGAAAGACTTTGAAAGCCGAGTGAGGAAGTTTGAATCAGCAGAGAAGGACTTTGAAAGCCGGGTGAGGAAGTTTGAATCAGCAGAGAAGGACTTTGAAAGCCGAGTGAGGAAGTTTGAATCAAAAGAAGAGGAACTTGAGCTAAGAGACGGTCAATATGAAACGTTAATAAAATCATTTGAAGAGGAGATTGAATCAGGTAAAAGCTCTTCATCTAGTTTAACGAGACAATTTAATTTCAACTTGATCTTTTAAGATTTAATATTTTTAAATATATGCCAGCTAATTATGCAATTTCATCTTTCACAGATGATCAACCAAGTCCTACCATTGATGGAAGAAGTTTGCAGTTTCTCCCAATTGAGGAAATTGATGAACTTGAGTCACATGGCAATGACAGTCTAGCTAATCTGCTAGCATCATCATCAGATCCATCAAAAGATGTTTTAGATATTATCCAGAACCCCATCATTCCACAGTGTAAGGGAGAAAATGTTGTAATTATTGATGATCACCACCTTGATCTGCTCGAACAACTTATGAGAATCTCACCACATGTTAAACCTCATGTGCGAGAAGAAGCAATGAAGCTAGCACTTAAACTGAAAGCTTACATTGGCGAAAATACTGAAAATCCAGTGCCAGTTCTGGGGTTTTTGCTCCTTCTGTCAATTTATGGATTGGTTTCTTCTTTCGATGAAGATGAAGTTTTAAAGCTTTTTGGGTTTGCTGCTCAACACAAGCTATCTGTAGAGCTGTTTGGGACTATGGGTTTGACACATAAAGTTTCTGGTATGTTAGTTTAGAAATGTTTCGCTAAGAAACTAGTATCTCCTTTTTGTCTTTCTTCACATTGAATCATTATACTCATTTTCTTCTCACTTCTAAGCGTAGGTTATATCAAGTGGCTATCAAATGTATAAATATTTTTGGATTGTGATTATAAACTATGATATTAGCTGTTAGTAAGAAATTGAACTGATATGGAATTGACTTCTCATACACATGATGCAAAAGTTTCATTTTGTTTCCGGCAAAAGTTATTCTGATTTGTTACAAAAAAAGTTGGCATATTGGCTAATGCTTGTAAAATGAACGACTTCAAATTTATATATCTTTCTAAAACAAGTGGTTACAGAGTTTCAGTTAAGGATGAATCATTTGGGAGCATTTGAGTTTGAATCCTGTCTGGAACAATCCTTAGTGAAGCTTTTCTTATATCTTGGTCAAACTCTGGATTACCAAGGCCCTTTTCCATTAGAAACCGGAGGTTTAAGACCAAAAAACTATGCATATATTCTATTTTTTAAATGGTTTGAGGTGTTCTATTTTCTTCCCCGACTTATTTTGAGATGTTATTCAACCCGTATGTTAGTTTTGATGAAGTGAAATTTCTTGCACCTTGCAGATTTTGTTCAGAATCTTATCCGGAAGCAGCAATATATTGAAGCTGTTAGATTCATTTGTGCTTATAACACGGCCACCAAGAGTCAATCAGTTGATCTATTGCGGGAACATGTGCAGAGTGCAAGAACGATTTATGAGAGCAGTTGCAAGGCAACCAACCTCATTGAAATCAAGGTTCTTTTTACTTATTCAAATTATATTTTATGAAACATTCCATCTTCATGCACCTGGATGTTATTTATAAATAATTTCAATTTGAAATCAGGATAAGGCAAGAGACCAAGAAATTGCTAGTCTGGGAACTGTTCTACAGTGCCTTTCAGATAACAATATTGAATCTGTGGATTTACTGAACGAGATTCACGGTAGAATTCATGAGCTAAATAGAGAGAAAGGTAAGTAGCTTTTGTATTGGAAGTAGGACTCTAGCTGAAGTTTGTAAATGAGACAACAGGATTCTGCATTAAGTTTTGGGCTTTAGTTCTTGGATGTGGGTAGATAGATAGTATTTCTGGTTTTGGAATGGTTAAGAGAATGATTATCTAATGTATTATGATGTTAACATCTATCAACTTATCTGATCGAGACACACGGGGAAGGATGACATTAATAGAACTGGACTGTACAAACAAACTGATGTAAAAATCTGGAGGTAACATTTGATGTTTTGATTATGATGATAAGAGTTGGTTTTTGTTGTTCCAACAAAAACAAGAGTTATCCTCAATTACTTTGAAATATTGAGGTAACATTATTGAACAAGAAGTCTTAAAGAATGGAATGCACGGCTCATCAACTCCATATGCTACTTTGACGTCATAGTCTTAAAGAATGGGTCTTCCCATGTTTGTGGAAGTAGGCCATAGTTCCATTGTTTTTATATAGTTGCAGGGAAAAAGAAAAATATGTATATTATACAGTTAGAGAACAAGCAAAAGATAAGCTTCTGAATAGGATATATATGGAACCAAAGACTTATGAATGAGACACATGCAAAATGCTACCAAGTTTAAAGGTACTCTAACATTAAACTGTGAAAGGAAGGGCTTCTGAACAAATAGGATATCAAAAGGTATTGAAGCTCAACTTTGATCTGTGATCTATGGTTACAGATAGAATTTAAAGAAGAAAAGTGAATAAATTACACACAAATATTTGACTTAATGTTAGGGACCTTTTGAAAGGTCACCTCCCAAAATTAGAGGAATGCCACTTGAAGCAGCGAGCACACGATATTCTTTGGTATTCTTTAGTAAAAGGTGAAAAAAATAGTTTGTTTTTACTCGTTGCATTGCTCCACAAATTGAAAGAAGATTAGCCTTAACTACTAATATGCAAAATGTGTCGTTGAAAAAAGCAAACGTTTGTAAAACTTGTAAATAATGTGTAATTGTAGTTAGTGTAGTGCCTTACAAATATAATAATATACAAATATAATAATATAACCTGAGGTAGTTCCATACACTTAAATCAGGGGCAACTGTCATAATTTTTTATCTGATTAATGAATTTCGCAGAATATTAGATTAGTTAATTTCCATCATTTGATAGATTGGATAAACCCCTGCAATACTCATCCTAACTTCTCACCATAATTTATAAATATTATTAAATGGAAAATAGGAACTTGAGAAATACTACCTCCGCTCCTTGTTATAAAAATAATTCTTTTTTGAAGTTCATTGAATAACTAAAAACAATTCTTTTTTAAAGTTCATTGAATAACTAGTTTGTCCGCTCGAATCGTTTTTTATCCCCAAAATTACTTTTAACAATTGCTATCCAAACATGTAAAATTTTGCCAAAACTTCTTCTATTCGACACACACACGCTGCAAAATCAGGGTCTTGCATTTACACTTTTACTTTGAGAATATCAGCACATAAAGCAACATATATCTCACTACAATATTTATCAAAACTGAATAGTTCATGATTCCTTGAGGTAAACAGCTCAATATTTACATCATTATGAAGCACACAAAGTGACAAGTTTCTCTTCTCCAGTTTCTAATCATATTTGTTTTCAATTTTTTTTCATGAAAACGTGGTTTAAAAAGAGATTGATTCTTTGATTGTGAAGTCACGATTTATAAAAGTGTTGCTTTTTTTATGTTGGCAGCTTAAAGAGGTATTCCACTTCCATGCTTTCTAGTGCTGTTAACCATACCTTATTTTAAGAGGTTCACAAGTCTCAGCTTATCTTCTACCTTTTAATGAGGTTCACAATTCTCGGCTTAAAGATTTATTCCACTTTCACTCTTTCTTCCTTTCTTTTTCCAATACTACACTCTCAGAGAATTATTCCATCAGTATTATAGTTTTATTCTCCACTATCGGATTATTACCAGTCATATTAGAGAATATGAAGGAGTTATCTCATTGTAATGGAAAATGAATAATGACAAGTAAAATGTAGAATACAAAAGCAAGATGTATTCAATTTAACTAGTGCCTGACCAAAAGGGAATTAATGTCAAAGACAACCATGAAGCTCAACTAAAGAGTTTGCTACTTCATAAGTAGAATTGTAAAAAAAATGCAAGCATTGGCATTAACAACTGATATTCTACCAATACATTTACACAAGTGACAGCTCTCCTGCAGGAATTGATCTCTTCACAAGTTTACTCCATGACTCGTTGGTCTCTGTGATTACCTTAAGCGCGTAATCCTGTTGACAAAAAAAAAAGTTTGAGTAAATGATTTAAAGGAACATGTAAACTGCAAAACTCGGTCAAAAGATTAATAACAGAATAAAGAATTCATTAGGATAATTGTAAATAGATTTGTGCAGTAAAAGTACCTTATTTACTGCCTGGTTGCCAAGACCAAATCTATTAGCAGGCTTCCCATCAGGTATCTTATAGTCTCTAAACCAGTCCCTAATAGCAGTGAGGGTTCCCTGAAGACAACCAGATTATATACACCAATTAAGTACCACATCAAGCAATAATTTTCCCATATTAATGACACTTTAATTATGAAAGCAACTCCAGCATAGAGATCAAGTAATTAGGTTATGAAGCTTACTGGAAAATGCTTCTCAACATCATCAACATCGTTCACAAGTGAAGCTTTTGGATCATCTAATGAAATTGCAACTATTTTCCAATCAAGTTCTCCTTCATCAATCATGGCTAATGCAGCTAAGGGCTTGACCTTGAGAACCTCTCCTATCTTCCCTTGCCTATCACCGATCTCAACCACATCAACTACATACAGATTAACAGGAATTTTAGGCACGCTTAATTGCAGTCATATTTATGACAAAGATATTGAGATAGCATAATGGACAAGGTTGAAGACTACATCCATTGCTCATTAGTAATGGAATACCTGGATCATTATCTCCAAATGCTCCTTCAACTTCATGGTTTGCAAGAGATGGATCTTCCCATGTTTGTGGAAGTAAGCCATAATTCCAATGTATATTATAGCTAGAAAGAAAATAAACGATATATTTCACACTAGGTTACATATGGAACCAATCTTTGCCAAATTAACCAAGCAGAATTTTCAAAAGAAGACAAAAAGAATCAAAACAACTGATGAACTAGACTTAAAATGCTCAAATTTTTCATGTTCGTATATTGACATCAGTAAAGAAGGCATATGTATGACATTTACATTGCAAATGTTCCCTTGATAAAGACAAACTCTTGGTTAGATTAGGGAAATGGATTTAGGTTAAAACATAAAAGTGCATATCCAAAGACAAACAACAACAAAAAGGAATAGTCTGAGCTTTGAAGTTGTCACTCACGGGTAAAATCGAAGCTTTCCCTTTTTTGTATCCTGTTTAATGGGAGTGAAAGGCTCGTCAGTGGCAACCTCCATCTTTGCACTGGATTCTTTTGGTATTTCAACAATGAAGTTGAAGACACCATCACCTAGCTGCAATGGAATGTCATGCCAGGGAGAAACCTGTAAATTTTACAAATTATATTAGTATGTATACAGACCACGTTGCAGTAAACTCACACTCACTCACAAAGCATTACTTCAATTTTTCCTTTTATTTATGGAAATGTCAATTACATATTCTATACAGAACTAGTAGGTTAATTACACAATTCCTAGCAACCAAAACTAAGAAAATCTAACACTAGGTCCCTGTCCTTGGTAAACAACTAACTCGGCACCTGTCCTTCATTCATTTCATGAAAGCCTGAGGAAAAGTGTAGCACAACAAGGAACACTCACACACATAAACATGATACCCAGGGTTTTAAAAAAGGTCTGCGGCCACGATGGGTCACAACACCAAGGTTTTTTATGTCTCCGCGACGGTGATCAAGGTCCTATGGCCGCATTTGACTATGGTTTTCTGCAATTCCAAACACTGTGACGCGACAGCGATTCAAATCCTTGCTGACAACTATGTCAGCTTGTGAAGTACAGTAAGTCAAAATTATAATTAGTTAACAATTAACATTTAACATAACACTATCCCCTAACAACTGAACAATCAATTGATCTATCAAAGTAAACACAACAACTCCTAAGCCAAATATACAACTCCTAGTCAAGTAGGCGTAGCAAAATTAAATTAACAATTTATTTACTTAATATCACCATTATCATCCCATCCAACAAAAATCCCCAAATCAATGACATCATCATCTTTCTATAGCAATGATACAAAAAGGAATAAACTTAAGACCCAAAATCATAATTTCCTAATTCTAAGCAAAACCCAACATCAAAATTACAAAAAAACTCCCCAAAACTTCAATACCCAATTGATCAAATGAAAAAAAATTGTACCTTTTTACCAGATTTGTCATGAAAGAAGACTCTATAATCAAGGGTTTGTGGTTCACCTTCCTCCTTGACAGAAACCTCAGGGTAATAGATAGCCTTACAAGTATAAGACCTGGTAGTTCTAGAAGAAACCTTGAGATTGTTGAGACGAAGAGCACGACCACCCAGAAATGGTTTCTTACCAAGAAGAGTGTAGGTTGAGTTGCTGGCTATGGTTATGGCTCTGGTGGTGGCTGCCATGGATGCTTCTGATGATGCTTGGTTCTAACCTCAAAAGACAGTGGAAGTGGAAGTGGAAGTGGAAGTGTGAGTGTGTGTTTGTGTGACTCTTGTTTCTGATAGGCTTTTGATTGTTCTGTGTGGCACTATCTCATTGTTGTGTTTTTTTTGCCTTTTTTTTTAATTATGAAATGGAATCACTTTTTGATTTCAAGCGCGTGTGATTACCAAATATGTGATAGATTTGATTGCTCATAAAAGTTCGAACCTTACCCACGTTCTTGTCTCTATTCATGGTTATGGCTATTAGAACAAATATTTCTGATACTTTTTTTTTTACAAAAATAAACGATATTCATTCATTCAAATTGATAGAGTACATCGATACAATACAAATTGAAATTTGCTAAAAACAAAAAGGATGAATATGTGAACAAACTCACAACATCCATGTTAATAGCATAAAACGACATAGTACATATGCCTACAAATATGACTATATTCATGTCTCCGAAATACTCATGTCTTCGTATCTGCAACGTTGACGACGCCAAAGTCATTGTCATTGATCAGATCTTCACTTGCTCAAAGTTAATCTTTCAACCTGAATCAAATAAACACCGCACTAAGACGGAAAATAAAAAACACATCGCACAAAGACGGGAAATCAAAACAAACAAAGTCTTTAATCATGTCTTTAATCACAAAATAATGAATTCATGATTTTCTTTCAATGAGTTGGATTGGTAAGATGGAGATTGATTTGGAGAAGATATGTGAGAGGCGATAAAGTTGTTGAAAAAAGATGACAATTAAGAGAATGTGTACCTTCTCTCAAAAAAAAAAAAGAAGAGAATTTGTACCTACAAACACTTCAACGATTAAGTCGGTTGTTGATTGTAGGGTTTAGAGAATGAAGGTCTTTAACTTGAGTCATGAGCTGGTATTTAGTGTCGTAATGCAATGGAATTGTTTTATTATAGGTTGGTCCATTGAAAGATTAAATGTTGATTTCAAACGTGGTTACTACGAAAGTGGATGTCACGTGTTCGAAAATTATTTTGGTTATGGATATGTAGGGTATTTGGATCTGAATCTAGTTTCATGTTTTCATTTTGACAACTGGGAAGTTACCTTGAAAAGTGGTGAATGGGTTATGGTGATTTGATTTAGGGATCGTTGGTTTTCCTTCGTTGAGACGCATGAGACCCCTTATGCGTACTTGATTGGCCTAAGATCATATAGGTACCCATAGGTTGCATCGTTCCAGGCACCATAGCGACTATTGAGTGGATCACCTTTTTCCTTTTTTGATCAGGTGTGATAATTTGCTTATAAAAAACAGGCGGGCCCTTCGTTTTCCAACTTTCTCATATTCGTCACTTCTAGAGTTCTTATGACTTCGCTTATAAGGTTCGAACTTGTATGTGCCTTTTGAATACTCATCATAGGGTTGTGAACAAAGGTAAATGGGTTGTTCAGCATCCAAAGCCCGTCATGAGGGTATGTAGCGAGTGTATGGATTTCACCCTATCCATGTATGATTTTAAATTAAGTCAGCGATATGTGCCTTTTGATTCGCTTAAATGATTTTGAAGTTTATTTGCTTAACCATCTAGATATGGCTCCTTCCAACCCAATCATGTTTGACTATTGTCATTGATATTTGGTAAATGCGTATAACAAAACACTTATGCATCTGATGGACTGCAAGAAAATGGCTTTCATTACAGGCAACAACAATTACTAGCAGAAAGTAATGTTTTTCGCCTTAAGAACATGGGTGCAACACATCAAATGATGATGATGGCCAAGGCGTTACAGAATCAAATTAGGGGTATGCTCAATGTTTTTCGATCTTAAGAACATAGGTGCAACACATCAAATGGTGATGATGGCCAAGGCGTTACAGAATCAAATTAGGGGTATGCTCAAAGTTTATTGGAGGAAGAATTGAATCACACATCTCGCTTAAAAGAAGTTTTCTATGAGGTTCAAAGATACAACTTGGGGTTGAACCCCGAGAAATGCCTCTCTAGAGTTAGACATGAAAGTTTCTCGAATTCTACCTCACAAAGATGGGAATATAAGTCAATACGGACAAGGGAAATATTGTAATCAACATGTCTACTCAAATATTTAAAATGGGAATCTAACAACTAAGTGGAGTGTTGACTACATTATCCTAGTTCATCGCACAATTGGACCAACACACTTTTCCTTTTTTAAAAACTATTGGCAGTGTTGACTACATTATCCTGGTTCATCGCACAATTGGACCAACACACTTTACCTTTTTTAAAAACTATTGACAAAAGAGATGGAATTTGAATGGGCAATAGAATGCAAGGTCATTCTCTCTTGATTGATGCAAGTACTTTCTCGATCTTCCATACTCACTGGACCCTAACAATGTGAAATTTTATTTTGTACTTTGTATCTGTAGAAGCTATTAGTGACATAGTAATTAGAGAAAATGAGTGAAGGCCAAAATCTAGCCAATTTGTATACTTTTGTGCAGAAGGCATTACAAAGGCCGAAGCTGCGATAAAAAAGCCGACGGATAGTATTTAATATTGTTTTGTTAAACAAAATTCATAAATACCTCCATGCCTCTGATAAAAGGAGTTTTTTTTTGGTTGAGAAATTTTTACGTGAATTCTCATCTAACACATCATTCTTATACCCAACTAATTAAAACCCAACACCTCATTAAAATAATTAAAAAAATAATTTAAAATCAGATTTTTTTTTCCTTTTTATTTCATACGTTTTCTCTCTATCCTCTCCCCACTTTCTTAGCACCACCACTTCTAACTGATTTTAATTTATTTTTTTAATTATTTTAATGAGGTGTTGTGTTTTAATTGGCTGAGTATAAAAATGACGTGTTAGGTGAGAGTTCACCTAAGAATTTCTCTTTTGTTTTTAAGGGAATGAAATGAAAATTATATATCTAGTGTTAGTATCCATTTTGGTCCTTGAGAGTTGGTATCCATTTTGGTTCTTGAGAAATATTATAAGACCCAATTTAGTTTTACTAAGCGAAATAAAAGTAATGTTTAGTCCTTTTAAAAAAATAAGTTGGGATCACTTAATACACTTTGTTTGATTTATGAAGAAAAGAGAAAGACTTTACACTTTGTTTGTTTTATGAAGAAAAGAGAAAGAAAAGAAAAAATTGAAAACAATAGAAAATGAGATGATTATACTACTCTTTCGTATGAGAGAAAATGATGATAGAAAATAAATATATTTATTTATAAAATAATATCAATGTCCTTAAACAAAAATTAATATGATAAAAAATTAATTTGACCCTCAAATTTGTTTTATAATTTTTCTGTTGACTTTATTTGTATTCTTTTTATCATATTAATTTTTGTTTTAAGAATATTTATGTCAGTCACAACACATATTTGTTTTCTACCATCATTTTGTCACATTTCAAATATTACATAATCATCTTATTTTCTACGCTTTTCACGTTTTTCTTTTCTTTATATTTTCTTAATCAACCAAACAAAATTTAAAGAAGTTTCTTTTTTTGAAAAATATCTTCACTCTTATATCTAAGTACATTTGCACCTTGTATTGCCTCAGGCATTGCCACCCACACTTTCATTTTCCTTTCAGGGAAAGTCCATTCCAGGTGTGAAAATGCTACTACTTTCAACCAACAACAATTTATTTTGTAACCAAAAAAAAACCAACAAGAAATGAACCGACCAAAAAAAAAAACCAACAAAATAATGATGAAATACATAATTTTGTTTATACATTCATGATTATATGTAGTAACTTATTCTACAAGTTTTCCTTTTCTAAAGTCAGAAAACTCGAATTAAAATCTCAAGATGAATAAACGGTAAGATTTGAGGACAACACCATCAAACCAACTCAACTAGGTTAAACTTACTTTACAAGTTAAACGGAATATAATCAACTATTAATGAATAAATAATTATTGAATTATATGCATACGCAATCATAACCTGTTAGAATATCATGCATTAATTTTCTCTCTTTACCAACTCCAATATTGTAATGTCTCGCTGACAACAATGATTTCAAACAATATTTGGTGTACTCCCCTCAATTGTCTTTAGAGGTGGGAATAACCTAGGTCGAGTTTGGCTTTGCAAGGTCTAAGTCTAGCCTGCCAATTTTTTTTAAGAGTTAAGTCTGATCTACAATCTGTTATAGGCTTACTTTTTAGGCATAAGCCTGACCTTCTGAAAGCATGTTACGGCCTGCTAGCATGTTTAAAAGCTTATATCATATGAACATCTTTAAATAAGTAATGTGATCTAAGTTTAAATAGACTAGTGAACAAATAGATCAATTAGATTAAACTATCGTTTGATAATCAACATGAGTTTTTACGAAATTTGACTATATATTGTATCATATTTCAATTCTACTTTATAATAATATATATATATATATA
>Ga0315913_1000254_pt1 | contig 41739 bp, 29 predicted proteins | sample MpolsnodulesMG_FD_207736 | JGI IMG/M metagenome (GOLD analysis project Ga0315913, IMG submission 207736) | Medicago polymorpha root nodule microbial communities from Los Angeles, California, United States - small nodules | ecosystem: Host-associated > Plants > Roots > Nodule | place: USA...
CGACAATAACAAGTGTTAAAGATTTCTAGATGTTATGAATTTTTTAAAGATTTGATTTGAATATTATTGTTTTGTTTTTAAAACTTTTGATTTAAATATTTATAGCAAAAGTTTTGAAATTCAAAACATCAGTTTTTTAAAATATTTATATTCGTTTTTTTTAACTCGTGTGTCATTCTCAATGTTGATGATAGTTGTCTAGGCTCTCCTACAAAAACTGACTATGTTGGAGTCTTAAGAAATGAGGTCAGTTTCTACATGTCAGGTTTTTTTGGCTTCATCCATAATTTTGCTGATATCCTCTATACCGAGCTCTATGCAATCTATCAGGGCCTTTTGCTGGCCAAAGACATGGGTATTATTGTTCTTGTTTGCTATTTTGACTCTTTACGATGCATTAACATCATCAACGGGCCCTCTATGATTTTCGTGTGTTACACTGTTTTGATTCAAGACATAAAAAAAATGATTCAGCAGGGAAATATCACGGTTAATCATACTCTTCGAGAGGAGAATCAATGTGCGGATGTTATAGCAAAATTTGGTGCCTCCTTTAACGTTGAGCTCATTCGTCACGATTTCCCCTCAATGAATCTTCTCCATTTTCTTTAGAGTGATGCAACTGGAACTTTTTACTTGGAAGATTAGCACTCTTTTTTCTTTCTGTTGTTTTTCTTTCTTTTCGCTATTTTTTTTTTCTCTTTCGGCCTTGTAACAAAAAAAAAATATTCATACCAAATTTTTTAAAATTCTGAACATCCAGCATGAATTTTCCTGTCAGGTCTTTTGGAATCACGACGTCTAAAATTTTCCACAGACTTACTCTATATTTTTTATCTTTGGTTTTTCTTTGAGAGTATATGGTTTTTGAAAAGAAAAAATTGTTTTAATTTGTTAAATTATGGGTATTTTGGATAGTAAATGCACTTTGGGGGTATAGGTTTAAATGGGGGGGTATGAACTAAAATTCTCCAACTATCTTCGCCCTCTGTTGGCTCTTGCCCTAGTGACCTCTCTTTTCCCTTTTTTTTTTTTTATAAAAGATCTTTCATTAATTTATTTTATTAATTTTCTCCTTCTATGTGTTTCTCACATGTTTTTTTTTTCTTTCCAAAATACCTCTGTTCGCATTCTAAAATTCAAACTCATATAGAAGGATTTTTAAATTTTATAATCCAAAACATGTCGAAACCCATAAAATGATCATGTAATTGATATCAAAAGTCTCTGCTAGCAATGACACAGTCCCCACAAAAACTGCAAAACAATTTTAGCGATCATATGATTTGACAAAAGTGACCATGATATCATAAAAAAAATAAAATTGAGAATGGATGAGAAGTGAAGAATAAATGAAAAATGTTAAAATATGCAAGGTTATTTATAGCCATAAAAGGTTCATAGACCACCCTGCCAACAAACTGCTTAAAACTTTGATGTAACCCACCGTCCACAGTCTGTGACGGTTTGGATTATATAATCCGAACACTTCAGAAACAACTTAGGTTGTATAATTCGAACCATCCCAAGCCGTGTTTAAGCTTGAGGTTTGGAGGGTTTTGCATGGCGCATAACACAAGAAAAAAATTAACGACATAATTCAACCACGTAAAATAACATAATAAGATAAGTGATGATGAAAGAGAAAGTGTTACAAGATGAATTTTTGAACTCGATCCAACTGCCCTGACAACTGACATATTTTTATTGGCAAGATAAAAATATCAAGTTCACAACAACATCTTCATGTTCAGATCCGCAAGATAGTGATGAAAGACAATGTGTTCGAAGAATTGTTTTTGAGCTTGATCACGTTATCTTGATAACTGACATGTTTTTATTGACAAGACATCACAACCAAATTCATAACAACCTTTTCGTATTCAAATCTGTTGAACAGTTTTTCATAATTTTTTGTTGTGTTTTGCAACAAATGAACTTAACATGTCTATTTTACAAGTTTTTGTACGTCGTACACCAAATAAAATGTCAATGCATTTTGGACCACAAATTTTTTTTGGGTTATACAAGTCGGTTTGTCCTTCGCCCTACAAAGTACATGTTTTAACAAACACAAGATGAATTATACATTAAATATAGGCTTAAATGCTCAATTGGTCACTTAACTTGATTTCAAGGATCGGTTTGGTCACATAAGTAATAAAAGGTCTGTTTAGGCCCCTTAACTTTATTTAAAGTATCGGTTTGGTCCTTTCTGTTAATTTAATTCAAAAAAGTTAAGGGTCCAAACCAATACTAATCAAATAAGTTAAGTGTCCAAAATTTAACATTTTTTTGTTTTAAATTCACAGAAGGGACCAAACCGATAGTTTAAATAAAGTTAAGGGACCTAAACGTACCTTTTATTACTTACGGGATCAAACCGATATTTGAAAACAAGTTAAGAGACTAATTGAACATTTAACCATTAAATATAACAATGTCAAATACAAATACATCAAACGGGATAATCCAACAACGTAAAACAAATAATAAAACAAGATATATTAGATCAAACTAGAATAGATTTGGATCCCCTAAAAATATAGATCAAATACACTGATTTATTTTTGAAGAGAAATATATTTGTTTTTTGTTGACCACCCTAAATAAAAATCACACAGTCTCATAAAATAGTATACTTTAACAGTAAACTGTGGCACAACTACTTTTCACCGATTTTCAATTAACAATAACAAATGGCATCGTTATGGCGCGCAGGGACCAAGCTATCGGTACTAGCAACCGCCATCGGCGGCGGCAGTGCAGCGGCGCTCATTGCCACCTCCGACGATCCTGCAACCGCGCTCAAGCTCTCCACAACCATCCCCCGTCGCCTCTTCGACGACGCCGTCACTGCCGCCAATATCGTTTTTGGTACTGTAGATCTCACAGAATCTTCGTTGTTTCCTAAGTTCATATTAAATTCAACAATTTCCATTAATTCGAATTGTTAAACGCTTCATTGAAGTATTAGAATGAGTGTTTAAACCTGATTAAGGGTTTAAGCTTATGAAACTTGTTGAAAATTAAGTTGGATTGTGTATGTATTATTAATTAGAATATTGAATTTGCGGTCGAATATTGTTCTGATTGTGGATTATGATGTTTGTGTATTAAGTTATGTGCTTTGTAGCGCTCACACTTCTGATGGAAGGCGTGTAAGGTGTTTGACACCGACACATGTGATTACATTACACTCAATTAATTAATTTATTTTAATTTTTTACCAGTGTGACTTGTCTGTGTCAGTGTGTGCCTAGTGTGCGTGTCTGTGCCTGTCAGTGCTTCATAGGTTATGTCATGTGAAAATGAATGTTGGATTGATTGTGCTAGCTTTGTTTCTTGTGTTGTGGTTAGATTATGAATATTCACTACATGGAATTCCGGAAGGGAGTATTGAGAGGGAGAAAGTTAAGCATGAAGTTCACCTCCGTTCCGCACAAAGACTTCGAGACCTGTGTTTTAAGAATGGAGGGATTTATATAAAGCTTGGACAACATCTTGGGCAATTGGTATATTTTGGTTCAAACTGTGTTGTCAAATTATTATGTACTCAACACAATAGGCAATGCTTAGTTGTTTGTTTGTTTATTGTCAATGACAGGAATACTTAGTTCCTCAAGAGTATGTTCAGACCATGAGGGAGTCCATGCTTAATAGATGTCCGGTTTCTTCGTATGAACAAATATGTGATGTATTCAAGAAAGAGTTTGGAGCAACACCAGATAAAGTATTTATTATCCGTTTCATTCCTCTTGATAATGTCTCATCTTCGCCTAATTAGTTTTGTTATTCATGATTGCGTTTTTTCTTGAAAAATGTTATTGTCGTGGTGGGTGAATTTGTGCTTCTAACATGTAGGTATTTGCCGAGTTCGATCCAGTTCCAATAGCAAGTGCTTCCCTTGCACAAGTTCATGTAGCTCGCACACATGATGGCCAAAAAGTTGCTGTGAAGGTTCCAGTTGTTGCTAAATTTTATTGGCTATTTATTATTAAAAATAATTGGATATTTTTCTTCTGCTTGGTTTGAATACAAGCAAGTACTTTTTAAGCAACATTTATTGTTCATTCATATGGTATCTTTCAATTTACAGGTCCAACATTCTCACATGACTGAAACTGCGGCTGCTGATCAAGCCACTGTAGAGTTGATTGTGAACACTCTGCATAATTTTTTTCCCAGTTTCGATTACAGGTACTGCTATGATGCTATTGGCTGTTAGAAATTTGTCAGAAAATTTAGAAGCCATCTATATCAGCAACATACTAACCAGTAACCACAACTGATAAATGTTTTTTCATTTGATTATTAAAAAACGGAATGGTCGTTTTTTTTAATCAATTCATTTTCTGTATGGTACAGTAAGAGCTATTTATTTTCTGTATCCCCCCAGTTTCTTTGCATTGGTGATCTATTCATATTCTGTTTGCTTCTGTCTGCAGGTGGTTGATTGATGAGATTAAAGAGAGTTTACCCCAGGTTAGTTGCTATTTACTATACTGATGCCTAAAAATATGTCAATGTTTATTATTAGGTTCTTGCCTACTGGACTAGACTGATGGTTTATACTTTATATGGCTGGGTTAATGTTATTTTCATTTTGTTAGCTTTCAAAATTGACTTCATTTCAATATATACTTAGTATGATTTTCTGATTATTTAATTTTTGGAGCAAAGAAGTTGGCATGTAGTGAAAATTGTATGACCAAAATTTGACGGGAACCTCGAGTCCTCAATTACATGTTAAATTAAGATACATTTTATTCTATGAGTCAATAGTTTAAAAACAAACCTAAATTTGGAAAAGCATAAACTTTTATGCCTGCCCTTTCTCCCCACCAAATCATGAAAGTTTTAAGAATTACTTATCTGGGTGTACTGAGAAATTTTACTGTGCATTTATGCGGCAATCCTCAAATATATTTCATATCACATATAATTTTTTTTTTGTTGTGGTAAGGTTTTCATGTCAAGATGGTAGTTTATCTTCATTTTCACTTTCTGTTTGTTTCCATTAACTTCCAATTTGTCTTTGAGGATTGGAGGTGGGGACTGGATTAGAATTATTTGGCTCCGTTATATTCTGGATTAAAACCCTGAACTGTTTTTATGTGAGTGTCATTCTTAAGTTTCACATAGTTAACTTGTTAACCTTATTGTTTTATGGGCAGAATTACTTTGTTGGTTCTTTATCTTAATTTCCAAATCTAGTCTTTAATGTTCTAAAACGTTAACAATATTGGCCTAAATCCTAATAATCTTATTGTTTGGCTTTCTACACCAGCTTTTTGGTTCTGATTTGTGGTGCAATTATTGCAGTGGATTGTACCTGTGGCACACGTGTATCTCCCATTTTTTATGGACCAAAATAGTTTGTCTCGAAATTAACGTTTTAGGACATACATGATGATATTGAACCGGAAAATGATGAATTAGTAACTTAAAAGTAGAATTAAGATAAAAGATTAATAGAGTAATTTGTCCTGTTGTATATTTGAATGTTTGCAAATCATATATGATATTTACAATTTGGAGTTACATAAGAATGTTTCACTAAGTATATATAGCAGCACCTTCTTTGGTATTGTTACAAGATACTGTATTCTAGCTATAGATTAGTTTTGTCAGGAATTTTGCTTGATTTATGTTGGATTCGGTAATTTTGTGTTTCTCATTCATCATTCTTGGGTTCTGTTTTATTTTCTCTTCATGTTTTCGCCTTCTGCTAGATGATTAGTGATTTGGTTTGTTCATATTATGACTGCCAGGAATTGGACTTTTTAACTGAGGCAAAGAACAGTGAGAGGTGTTTGGAGAACTTCCACAACTTGTCTCCTCATATTGCAAAATATGTTTATGCACCAAAAGTATACTGGGGTCTGAGTTCCTCAAAGTTGCTTACAATGGAATATGTAGATGGTGCTTATGTAAATGATGTGAAGACCATTAAGAAACTAGGGATCCGTCCACATGAACTTTCAATATTGGTTAGTTCATGCTTATTGTTTCATTGTAGATGCCAGTACAATGATCAGTGGTGTTGTTGTAGCGTATAGCCTTTTTATAACATGTTGCTTGTGTTACGATACCTCTGATGAGTTTGATCACATATATCAAAAAAGTTGCGCAAGTTAATGAGTGTTTTGATTCCCTCATGCAATTGGTACCCTATATAGTTTATCAAGAAAATAAATAGGTAGTTTATTACTATAAAATTCCACATCCATCGCTATGCGTGTAATCCATAGGTCAGAATCAGACCCACTAAGTGGGTCAATAGTAGACAGTTTCGCCTTATATTTTCGGGAACTCCAATTATTTAACTAAGTTGCCTTTTCAGCTGACCGACAAAATAATTTACTAAATGTGATCATTATTTTGCAGGTTAGTCAAACTTTTGCTGAAATGATGTTCAAGCATGGGTTTGTACACTGCGATCCACATGCTGCTAATATGTTGGTTCGCCCATTGCCTTCCAGCAAAGCTAGCATTCTGGGTAAGGATTCCTTTGCTTGCAAACTTGAACTTTTTCTATAACTCTTTACAATCTAGATGTAGCCTTAAAGCCTTTGCTTTGCGTTTTTTAATTTCTCTTACATTTTTGGTTTGCTAATTCTGCTCTTAAGTAGGAGGGTCTCTCCCCTATGTAATTGGACGTGAATTGCAAATGGGAGGGGAGAATTTAATTTGGGGGCTTAAGGGAAAATGACGGCAAGTTGGTAACGGTTACCATTAACAAATGCCATGATATGGAACACGAACACATTTAACTAGTATCCGAAAGAAATTGAAAGAGAAAACAATAAAAGATATAAAAATGAAGGGAAATGCTCTGAAATAATATTGGAGTATCCTGTTGGTCTTGATACCTGAGCCGAGGCACTACTCGACTAGGGAAATTCAAATGTCCCTAAGCTTGCCCTTTTAACTGACAAGTCACTCCAGAAATCACTAACCAACTTATACTCCCCTCCCCTGTCCATATAATCACCGTTCAATGACTGACATCTTTTATAGCTAGTTAGTTAGTTATAGTGGAACTTAAACTATTCCCTACTGTTTAACCTATCTCTCTTCACATAGATCCTCTTTATGAGTGGTCTTCTATTGATACTCATCCAATCCTCCGCAATGCTTTCAGTTTCACCTTGTCCTTTAGATGAAATTGTGGTAAACTGTGTGGCATCTTGGATGTTGATTCCCAAGAGTCTTCAAACTCTATTAAGTGTGCTATTTTGAACTAGTTAAAGTGGGATCGATGGTTCATCCTGGGTGGTAATGGCGGGTTCTTCCTCCTCCTTTTGCTGTTTTAGTGTTACTATCCTCCCTCATATATGATATACCCCTTTGACCCTTAGCCTCCAGTACTGTAACTGACTCCTTGGCTGGCTACTAGTTGCATGAATCCTCCACCCCTTTTATCGAGGATGGTATTTTTTGTCACCATCAACCCAGCTCAGCAAGTCTGTACCTCATGGAGACTTGATTTGTGCTTCACCTTATTTGTCAGACCCTCTACAAATATAAATATATATAATCTTGTTTGGAATTTTAAAGTGCCCCGCATAAACCTCCAATACTCCCCTACACACTCATGCTTCAAGCTCAACAGCACTTTGTAGTTTGTATGGATTCTGCGCATGTCTCCTAAATATCAGTGATCCTGTTCCATTGAAGTTTTTGGCTTTTTTGCTCACCTACAGTCTTGCTTTCATAATTACTGAAGCATTGATATCCTATTTTTACATTTTTTTATTTGTTAATTTCCCATATTTATTTATGGGAATTGCTAACTAACAAGGGCACTTGATAAGAAGTTTAAAGTGGCAATTTTACCTTGGGAGTTGTGTATTCAACACATTGAATTTTGAAACATTAAAAAGTAACTTTTTCAACATAAAATTTATCAATTGTTTCTTATTTTAAATCCTTAACAAAATGACTCTCAATTCTTAACTTTTTCACATGAACAGGCTGGAGAAAACCACAACTGATTCTTTTAGACCATGGACTCTATAAAGAGCTTGACTTCAATACAAGAAATAATTATGCTGCACTATGGAAGGCATTGATATTTGCTGATGCTAATGCAATCAAGGAATATAGTAAAAAGTTGGGTGCTGGGGAGGATTTATATGCAATTTTTGCCGGAGCTCTAACAATGAGACCTTGGAATAAAGTTGTCGACCCATCCATGGATCATTTAGTTATACAGGGAAATGAGAGTGACCGTTCAGAACTGCAGGTAAGATCATGATTTTGTCCTAGATATTAATCTTCAGTCATAGTTTCATGTTCATTTAGATTATAATGCTTGCAGTTTACTTCTTTGCCTTTTAACATGTTGAATTATTTCAATACACATGTTGATGCTGGATATCTTACGAAATGACTCTCAATTCTTAATTATGTTTAATAGTATATCATCTAATCTGCAGTTTCACCATCTATTTTTTCATGTGACTGTTCAATTAGAACATGGTTTGCTCTTTGCTAAATATAGATGTCAATACGTTTTAATAAGATATAACGATGTTCTACATTGCTGAATTTACGAGCATGGCATGTTGAGCCTGTTGAAAAAGAAGCTTGAAATGACTCTCCTAATTGTTTTGCAGATGTATGCTTCTGAATATTTCCATGAAATCTCCGAGCTTCTAAGGAGATTACCTCGTGTGATTCTTCTAATGATGAAGACAAATGACTGTTTAAGAGCAGTTAATAATACCCTGGTATGTACAATATCATGTTTTTCATCCACTGCCATTACTAAACTTGTGATTGAATGATTAATACTCTTCAAACAGAAGTAGGTTGTCTAACTGTGAAAATTAAAATAGCCGGTCTGTTACATGTAAGTAAAATATTTATCATTTCCAAGTTGCTGTTTCCATTTAGTGATTTTTTTTTGGACATCATCAGACACAAGGATCATTACTGGAGACATCTCTGAAAACATCTTGTATCATTGGAAAGGTTTCTTCCGAGGCTGTCATTGACGCAAAAAGGTCACAAAGCAAGTCAGTTTTAACTTGGTTTAACATTAAATGGGACAAGATTTTGCTGGAAATACAGCTTTGGAAAATGCAGATGTTCCTGTGGCTTTTACAAGTGAGAAAGGCATTGCCTTGGTCTCACCGAGCATCATAAAGACATAATCTTCCTAATTTACTTTTTGGTACATTTTATTTTACTTTTTTACAAAATATGCTCTTATATTCTTTGTCTCCGTGGTCAGAAATTCCTTCCCAATTTGTGGCATTGTGTGAGCACGGATTAACAAATTGATTTTTAGTGTGTGGTTTTTATGTTTGGAGCCTCAGAATTATGTTTGGACAGAAGATCCAAGATTTGGAGGCTATCCAAACCGAGATGAAACATGCACTTTATAGGTTAAACTTAAAAGATACATGTATTCATTGATTCATTATGCTGTAAATCCCAATTAAAATGGGAAAAGTGCACTGAAAAGAATATGATTATATCTAACATAAGTATAGTAATCGGGTTACAAGTCTAACTATTTGACGATTCAGTTGCATTCTAATAGAGGTAGTAGTAGCCTACTACACATGTCAAAGATATTTAGTTGCTGTATTATTTTTTCAGGACCTTGCATTGAGAAGCTGATTTTGAATGAACTTGCAATAGATTTGATTCCTTTTTTTTTTTTGTTACAATAGATTTAATAGATTTGATTCCATTGAAAACAAAGGTTTGACGCATTTCTGGTTGTTGATAATTTTCCATATCAAAGAGGAAAACTATTAATGATATAGATACAAATTTGCGCAAAAAAAAGCAAAACTATTAACTAGTTCAAGGCAAGCTCTATTATCCACATGGTTAAACTTCTTTCTATTAACCACTGATTACCTCTAATCCTCGACAGCTATTAGAGGTCATAAAAAAAAGCCAAGAGAGAATGACTTTTTCAAGTAAACCCTCATTTGGGTCCTTGAAAGTGTCCCTCGCTATCAAACACGTCCCTAGATCAACATAAATTATTAAAACCTCCCTCAATGTTAGTTTCGTTAGTCAAATTAGTCTGAAACGTTAGCTTGGTGTTAACTCTGATGATGTGTCCCTATTTTTTGCCACATCAGGCGCTTATTGGATGGCCACGCAGGCGAGGGACGAAAACGAAAGCCATAACTCTTTCATCTTCAGGGAAAAGATGAGAAAACTTCAATCTTCATCTTCCTCTTCCCTCTCTCAAACCTCCACTAAGCATCAACACACCCAACAAAATTCCAAATTTTAGATCCAGACACTCAAAATTGGTAGTTTATATTTCTTTCCTTTTCAAAATCATTAACTAATTAATCCAAAACTATAGCATAAATCAAAATTCAAAAGTTCCAAATGCAAAAAACTTTACAAAATCCCACTTCTAACAATATCACCTAATCCATGCAAAAAACCTTCTACAATTCTCCATACTGAAATGATGAAACAAGAGAGCAACAGCAACAAATTTCTAAATAAATTTTCATCAACAATAGCAACAACACAGATTTAAACTTCATCAACACCAACAATCTCAGCAACAACAAATTTCGAATTAAATTTTCTTCTTTTTTAAATAACCCCAATTATTTTCCTTGTCTATTAGAATTTGGACCAAAATGAATGCTTTAAAATATTTTTAAGTGATGGGAATTTTGGGGTGAGAATCTACAACAAATTTGGGAATGATACAGATTATTGGTGGATGGATCTTTCTGGATTTAGATAAACATGATATGGGTGATGAAGGGAATTGAATGGGGAAGGGAAAAATGAAGAAAGAATAGACACAAAGAACCAGAAGGTGGTTTGATGTTGCCCATGGTGTTTTGTGCATCGCCCTACCCCCACCATATTCATACTCAATTCAATTTAGGTATTAACTTCGAAAATTGGAGAGGAGAAATTGAGAACAAAAATGAGGTTTAGGGTTTGAAATTAAGATTGCAAATTGTTTGCTTAATGAAGGAGAGAAGAAGAAAAGTGAGAATAAAGGAGGGACACAAATGACCATTGCAATGTTTGCTATCATATGCAATTAAGCCCCTGCCAGCATGGAAGGCCAACAATGTAGCTGAAATGGCATGTCTAACAGACACATCAGCGACGTTAACACCAAGTTAATGTTTTGGATGCATTTGACTAACAAAACATACATTGGGGGAGTTTTTGATTCATTTAATTGATCTAAGGACTGGTCTGATAGCAAGGGACACTTTCAGGGACCCAAATGAGGGTTTACTCGACTTTTTCTTATCCATATAGTATACTCATTGTCTGGCAGTGTAGGTTTTTAATTTGACAAACAGTTAATGATCCAAGAATTCACTGAATAATCGGTACCCTGGTGTGAATTTTTGTACATTTTTAATCCTTGAATTATTATAATAGTCATTTGGTTTTTTCGCATCATTCCTTACATCATGTCCAAGATTGTATAAGCTTTAGCATCATCGTTTGGTTTCACCAAAGAATTTCTACCCCTTCCTTGTCCTAGAATGACTAAAATTTGTATCCAATTTTGTCCAACTCATTCAACACTTGGGGAATACCATCACTAGCATGAACTTTTTTTGAATAACTTATAGGATATTCATTGTTCACGGTTGTAAGTCTAAAAGAGCTCACATATTCATCATCGAGCTCTCTTTGCTTTTCACAATCCAACACTGCAGACAATTGTCCTTTTGATTCTGCTTGTGGTGTTGAATCAACTTTAACAGCTTCTCCTAACAAATGAACTTTCACAACTGATATTTGAATTCCTCGATGCTTTGACATCCTCCACACTAATGCTAATGCTTCGCGATCATTAGGACCACCGATGAAAATAATAATTACACGTAAATCAACTTTGAACGACAAACCGAGACTGCGATCACCGAAGAATTCTACAGAACATGGTGCATCTCTCATGACATTCTGGTCTATATTTTTAAACAGTTCGTTCATTATTTCTAGAACACCTTCTATATTTGATTGTTAGTGAAAAGAAAGGAAAATCAATGTTGCTTGTTTTTCATGTGTTGCATGAAGGTGAGAAAAACACAAGAAGGGGGGTTGAATTGTGTTTGCTTTTTCTCGTTTTCTCCTACTGAAGTCACTGATCAGAAGCAGATAGAGTTCAACTTCTGAAGTGATAATCAGAATCTAAATGCAGCGGATAAAACAGAGAGAGAAAGAGAGAGAGAGAGAGAAAAGACACAAAGCAATTATACAGGTTCCTTCCAGAAACCGGAAGTAGTCCTGTCCCCCTTGCACTTCCAAGGAGAGTTCACTAAAAAATGTAATATCAAATTACAACTGCTCAATGTTACAGCTAGCAAGAGACTTCAAATTACTCAAACACGACTGCAAGAGATTTCCTATGCTCCTGAACACAGTCAAGAGACTTCCAATGCTCAAGCACAACTGCAAGAGACTTCTATTGCTCAAGCACACAAGCAAGGACTTCTAATCAAACAGAATTACAAAGAAATTTGTTTGAGTTTGAACACTTGATATACAATCAGTGGTGTTCACAATACAAATCAGATACAGACTCTTAAGACTCTTAAGACTTTAGAATTTCTAAAATATGAACTTTGATAAGAAATTCTAAGTGACTTTAGATGCAGAACAATAACAGAGTTTGAGACTTTAAATTGTTGTATGAGCCTTGCTTTTGTGTGTGTCTGTTTCTCCAACTAGCAGGTCTTCACTCCTTTATATGGAGGTGTGAAAGATACGTTGGAAAGTTGCCAGCACAATAAAGAGTCGTGTGAAGCTTTGATTAAAATCACCAATGTTCTTTTGGCTGATATGGTTATTGACCTATGAAGGATCAATTTCAAATGCATTCCTAGTTTGAAGGAACATTTCTGCAGGCAGAGCTGTTATTCTTGTCTTGTTGCAGAGACACGAACAGAGCAGTGGAGTAAGTGGTTGTACAATTCGTACAATTGTCCTTTGTCAACGCTCTTGATAAAACAAGCATCCAATGCTTTCAAATTCTTTCACAAAGGTCGTTGTAACACTCTTTCAGTCTAATGCAATGTTGGACGAGATTAAATTCATTACCCAGCATTTGATGCTTTAAGTCTCTCATCTCCTGATGAACTTCAGCTTCTGGTGATCTTGTTTCTGATGAGATGCTTCTGACGAACTTGCTTCTGATGACGTCATCACTTCAGGAGCACTTATACTTCAGATACACTTATCTTCAGATGCTTCAAACTTCCTTTTTGTTGATTCCGTTGCTCTCTTTTGTTCTTCCAGAACCTTATAAAGATATCAAATTTTTGTCTATGGTCCTGTACACTTGAACAAATATTAGCATATCCAATTGACAATTTTTAATACTTTGTTATCATCAACACTCTAAGGGTAATGTATGTTAAACACATTTTGTTCCAACACTGCATTGTGTATATCTAAATGAATGGTCGATTAGATTGAAACTGCAGCAAGTGTTTCAACACTAGTGTTTTCATTTTGTTCTGCATATTTGAAAGTGTGTGTTATGTTTTCTAAGTCTTGTTCTGATTTTGTGAGGGCTTGTGAACCACTTTGTGTGTTGACGTGTGTTGCTAGAAGGGATGTCGTAAAGGATAGAGTTTAATCAGAAGCTTCAAGGATCTTGATAATTCCTGAGGCATAACGAGGGTTGTGGACACAAGCTAAAACTCACAGCCCAATTTAGTCTTTGACAAAAATAAAATCTAAATTAATCTTTGACATTTTCATACTGAAAACAAATAATCAAAGAGACCAATTTGTCTCAAATATGCAAATGTTAGGGATTAACTTGAGCTTTATTTTTGTGGAACTAAATTGAGCCGCGAAAAAATTGTGATGGATTAAAACGAGTCTTCGATTAAAGTTAAAATTGTTTACTATGGTAAATTATTATTTTGTTTAAAATCCAACATTTAAGCTAAAAATTGTTTGGTTTAACTTTTTTATAAAAATTATTGTGATATTAAAATTCACTATAAAGTAATGACATATCATGAAAAAAAGTAAATTGTTTTGAAAAAAGCAGCAGATATATAAACGTAGAAAAAAGCAGCAAACATACAATTGTAGAATTTTCCTTTTGGTGTGCAAAATATTAGAGGTAAGATTGGCAAATATAACATTATTTAAAAAAGCAGCAAATATATAAACGTAGAAAAACATTTCAAAAAAGATAGCATTATATTTTATGAGAAACAAAATGTTTTATTCCTTCACAATAAAAGTTTTCTTTTTCATGAGTGTAAAAGAGTCATACAAAAACAAGTATTATTAGCGGTCACGCCCATCTGTTACCAACAGAGTCGTTGTAGTATAGTGATAAGTATTCCCGCCTGTCACGCGGGTGACCCGGGTTCGATCCCCGGCAACGGCGTATTTTTTATAGTTTTTTTTATATATATATTTCGCTGTGCATTCCAATGTTGCGTTCTGATTGGGATGCTCGTGCGTGTAATTAGAACTTGCCATAAGTTTTTTTTTTTTTTTGGAAGGAGAATTTGCCATAAGGTTAATCACAATAACTTATCTTAATCTTACCAATATTTGACAAATGCCATTTAATTTCGTATTATCATCTTTTATAATTTCCCTGCATATATCTCATGCTACACCCAAATTTTAATCTGGATTCTCACTTGCTATTACGACACATTTATAATGATTAATGAACAACAGAAGATGATCTTTTCAGGAGAATCTATAAGTCCGGGAAAAAGTTTTTTTCATTAAAATGAGTGCCACCTTGAGAGTACAAAGATTTTACTTCTGGAAGGGTATTTTGCTTCTATGAAGGTACATTACTACATCGTATTTTGCAAAGAAACCGAGAAAACAGATATGTTTGGGCAGCGTATAAGAAGATCTTGGCAATTCACAAGAGGCCACCTGGGGGCTGGGGGGCATATTTTTCTGTCACTGAACAAAGGGTAGTAGAAGACTTGCATATGAAGTTACGTAAAGGGTGAACTGGAATTCAATGACGATGATAATCGCGAGGATTCTGAGAACAAGAGTGATATTGTGGATGCATTAGGAAAGGAAGGAAGTCTTTGCTTCTTTGAAGGATGCTTTTGAAAAATTGTCTGGGCAAGCTCCACTAAATTCCTCAAATGAGATGACGACATTTTCTGTGAATACAGAAGAGGGTTTAGACAAATCAAAAGTTTGCAGTGAGAAGATAGCTGGAGAAAGTCAGAGTCCTTCTCCAGGTGCACTCTTCGTTCTAGAGATTTACGCTGTGCTGCCTGCTGCGGCTCAGCTTCGTGTATTTGAAGGAGCTAAGGAAGGAAATAGGCATGTTGTCGTTGCTACATATGTTGTAGAAACATCTTTAACAATTCCAAGTATTTGGTTGATACTGCAAGGGAAAAGGCGAAGAATTATGACTCCTCTAATGGCATGGAGACATATGAAGTGCAATGGATAAGTAAGCCAGTAAGGCATCTGTTTCTCAACATGCAGGCAGAACTGAAGCCTAATACTGTTATCGTCTCTATTCTTCCAGAGTTTAATAACGAGTTTCCCGAGTACTCTCCTGCTGAAGTTAAGAAAGTGTCAGCTCTTGGTGCTGTCCCCTTGAAATCCATGCATATTAAGAAGGTAGGTTTGATATTTTCATTTTACTTCTGTCTTTTTATTCCATCTACTTGCTTATATTGGGTGCTATCATTAGCTGGAAAGAAAGGAAGCAGGTCTTCTGCTATATGTCATTAAAAAATTGGTTCAAGGAATTATATGCTACTTATATTCTTAAATTTGCTCCTGAACTTTGAACTTTGTTCTTTACCACATGATTTATTGAGCCTTTCTATTGTCTGGTAACTAGATTTACTCATTTCCTGGTCAAATTGGATTTTTATTTCTAGGATCTTTATGTTGTTATCAGTATCACTGCTCATCCAGGTTGCCATTTCCTACTTCTCTTAAAGTTACTTCTCTGCTTGAAGCTGAGAATTGCTTGAAAGCTCTTGAAGCACTTGATTGCAAAGATAAACTTATAATTTTGGTAAAGGCCATGGCTCATTACCCTTCGAGTCCTGGTCATTATAGAACGACCCTCACTGTCATTAAAATTACAAGGCACGAGCATAAATGTAATCCACGTCTGCTTTGGCATATGCTTTTTTAGCTGCTGCTGCATTGAGTTTGTCAAATCCTTTTGTAATGTAGTACAAAGAAAATGGTAAGTAGCAGATATTCAGAGATGTATGAGAAATATAGCATAGCATGGGAGGCAATGATGAGGACATTGGTAAAAAAGAAAAAACAACGAGCAACTTCTAAAGTTGCACGAGAAAAATTGAGTTCTCACTAGTGATGCCCTATCAATAGCATATGTTTTACCGTGTTTTGGACAAGCACAAAAGTCTGTGCAGTTTTGCAAGGACAGTACGTTAAGTTTGAAAATCATGGATGATATGTCCAAACTAAGACTATGAAACTGGTCTTTTATCAGAGTGAAGGTGGTTTTAAACAAGAAAACTCATGGATTTCACGAAACTCTAGACGACGTGGAAAATGCTCAGCAGGTTTCTTCTGCGCACTATCGTCTCTCTCTGGTTAAGGAAAGACTCATTTGTCAAGCAATATGTGCTGGTGTGGGCAGATAGGGTCGCTAAACGTATTGCAACTTCTAGAGCCGCTGATGGAGAGATGAATTGTTCTACGTACGTATCAATCATGCATGGTCAAAAAAAGTATTTTCCTTCATCGTTGGTCATCAGTTTCTACTGTACACCCTGAGTTTTTGATTTACAATGAACTGTTAGAGACAAAAAGATCAACCAAAGAAGGGGCGACGAGTGCTAAGAGAACTATCTGCATGGAGTAACTAGTATGTCCATGTCTGAAATCTGTTCAAAAATACATGTCAGCCCCTCCTGAAAGTATTTTTAGGAGAGAAGCTTTTGGTCAAAGAGGGGTTGAAAATCTTATCAGCAAGCTAAAGATCAAGTTGATTAATAGATTTGCCATGTTAAGAATGGTGTGGAAGGCGAATCCAAGAGAATTATGTTCAGAAATTTTGGATTGGTTTCACCAGCACTTTGAAAAGATATGGTTACAAATGCTTGGCTAAGTGCTTAAGGAGACGCAACTGTCTGTGTAAAAGTTTTAAAAGAAAGTTGAAAGAAAAGTCTAAATCACTGCATTGATCACTCAACAGTAAAGGTAGAATTGCATATCAAACTCCTACATTTGGTGTTTTCATAGTTTTAAGCCATGTTTAGATTAGTTTTTAGAATTTCTCATTCAAAACAAGTTTATGATTCTTCAAAGTCCTTATGAAGTTGTAGAAGTTAAATCTTCTAATAAAATTGAGATACTGCACAGGCATTATTATTGCATGTTCTAACTCTAACCAAAACAGCTCACTGGTAGTTTGAAAAACTAACTCCCAATTAAACTTTAACATAGCCGCATTATTAACGGTTTTGAGGAGCAAAGTCCAAGACCACCTTCTGAGAAAGGAGTATAAATTGTGTCCCAAGCAACCGTGACATGACATCAATCTGGAATCGACATCTCCCGACCAAAATAGGTTTCGCAGGTAATGATCCAGCAATTCAATCAAAGAAATTGGCCTCACATTTATTTTAAAACTACAAATAAGCATACCATGAATGACAGACTTGACTAATTGAATCCTTCCAGTTAGGGATAAATGATAGGGAGAGTACCAGCAGTAAATTCCCAGTGTATTGGAAATGATGGTCAATTTGTTTGAGGGAATGGCTCAAGAATATGATTTGATTTGTCAAAGCTACTCAATTAGCCAGAGCATTCACCATGCCTCCTAAAATGGTTCATGAGTAGGGGTTTGGAGTTCCCAAGGACTACCATGGGTTGCAGCATACCTTTGAAACCAACTGAGGAAAACCTCTGCTTAGCACATCCTTAGATATGATTATGGTGTAATATTATTGATCCTAATTTGATACAGAAGATTGAGTATCAACACTTGTTGATACTTTATGTTGGAAATTCCGTCTTTATTATGGTCCACTCTAGTCGCCTAATTACGGCATTTGAGTTGCCTTCGTTGCAGCCTCCAACACCTTCATTATGTTGTCTTTGAGGAGGTGGATTTAGTCTCACGTCGCTTAGAGATATGACATGTGTAGTGTTATAAATCATGGGCATCCTTCACCTTAGAAGCTGGTTTTATAAAGATGAATTAAACTCAATATAAAATCTAAGACTTTATTTCATTGATAAAGTATTTGTTGATACTAATACCAAACTCTAAATTTCTAATAATTAGGGAAATCATAAATCAAAGCATAATACTAGCAATAACATAAAAAAGTCCAGGATTCTCCTGCATTTGGGTTATAAATTCTGTCCTACAAAAAATTGAAAATGGTTTTTTTACTGTAAGATATCATTTTCTTTCTCATATCTATCTTTAATCTATAATCAATTGTCACAATTATCTATTTCCTTACAATCCAGTTATTCCATCATTGAGCATTCTAAGTTTTAACTTTAGTAGTCTAGATAGCATACTTCCAAATTTTATTGTCATGTAATCTTTACTGAGTGCCAATTCCTTCCAGCATCAACCACATACTTTAATCATTGATTTATTATTCATAGAATGTCTTTTTCTTTTCAGCTCACAACAACAAGAGTAACTCACCTTCAAGGAACCGTGGTAAAAGTTCCATCATGACAGTGACATGCATCCTACTATTTATGTTCTGCACATGGTTTACATGTCCACTTAAATTTTGGAAATTTTAGAACCACCAGTACATAATAGCAAAGATCAATTACACAGGCACATTTTTGGGACATTGTGATTAGGATTTATCCCCAACCTTTTTGTGTTGCCATTAAAGATAGAGGGGGGAATAATGTTGTTGCCTTGTTGGTATACTAGAAGAAGCAGCACATGATAGCAAAAATCTTATTCCATATGCTGTTATAATATTGTGTGAGACAGAAACTAGGTATCAATCAATTTGTGTCAGGAGACATCTTTTGAAATACGCACACATCTAAAAAAAATTACTACTCCTTCCGTCCTATTTTAACTGAGTCTTTGACTCATTTCACACTTATTAAGAAAAAGTGTATAAATGAAAGAAAGAGAAAAATGGTTTTGAGTACCCTTATTAACTATTGGTGTATTATTCTTTATCATAAATGCAAAGTATAATATATTGAATTGGAAGTGGTGAAAGTAGTATTAATTAGTGTTATAATTGAAAAAAGTAATTGATATTGTATTAAAAAGTGAAGCGGATCAATTTTTTTAGGACAATTTTTTTTATATAAATGATTCAGTTATTATGAGACCGAGAGTAGTAACAATCTAGCAAAATTCAGTAAACAAATTTCTGCAGGCAATTAATAAATATTAAATGTTCAACCAACATGATATATATATAGTTGGTAAATAATCAGCTGTCGGTTAATTTGTCAATAAAAAAAAAATCAGCTGTCGGTTAAAGAAACTTGAGTTCCACCCAAAAAAAAATACTTCATTGTTTAAAAGAAACAAGATTTTGCTAACAAGTGTCCTAAGGGCACTTGTTAAAGATTTAAAAAAGAAAATAATTGATAAATTTTATGTTAAAAAAGATACTTTTTAATGTGTTGAATACACAACTTCCAATATAATCTTTCTACTTTAAACTTATTATCAAGTGCCCTTAGGGCACTTGTTAGCAAAGAAATATTATATATGTATATATTTCCAAATGAAGTAAAAGAACCGACCTCGAAATAGGGTAAAAATCATCTTCATTTATAAAAATAAATTGAAGATGCAATTTGGAAAGAGATAAACAAAAAAAAAATAGATGGTGGGTCTTATCACTTAGTGAGTCTCGGGTTGAGATCCTCTTCATTATTTAAAATAGGGGAAATGTTAACTTGTACCCTTAAGGCACAAGTTAATGATTTAAATATAGAAAAAACTTATTGGAATGTGTGTATTGCATTTAATATTTAACTTTTTAATCATTTAAATGCACAAAATTTTAGAAAATGTTTCTTCTTTTAGGTTTCTTAACATGTGCCTTTATAAATGGAGATTCTAATTAGGAAGGAGATAGACACAAGAAATAGGTGGTGGGTCTTATCATTAAATGAGTCCCACCATCATTAATTATTTTGAAGATTTTTTGTGTCTAGATCTCTTCAAATGGAAGAAATGGAGAAGAGATTAAATGGAGAGGATCTTAACTCGTGAGTCCCACCATCATTAATCATTTTTTACTTTTTGTGTGTCTTTATCTCTCTAAATGAAACAAATGGAGAAAGTTATAAATGGAGAGGATTCTAACCCCTCGAAATATTATATATTTCCAAATGGAAAATCAATAAAGTAAAAGAACCGTCCACGAAGAAATAATTCAGTGCCTTGGGTTGCAATACCAAACAAAGTATTAACGACTAACATTTGCTAAAATTGAGTTGGCCCATTTAGTCTATATTTTTTTGAAAATTGTTGTTCTGACTTTAAGAATGTCCTAATAACACATAGAAAATTCTAAAATGCATTCATCGGTAGTTAACTACCGTTAAGGAACAGACAATGGGTAACGACCGCTGACCCCAACGATAGTTAACTGTTGTCGCGATTTCTCCCTAAAACCAGTACAACCTTACTTCCCTATTCACTCATCACCCTACCTCCAAAAATCCCCCTTTCAAATTTTTGTTGTTGAAATCTTGGTTCCAAATCATTGTTGATGGATTGCTAGAACGTTTCTACACACATTTGAGATTAAAAAAAAACAGGTATTGCAAGATTAAACTTGTTTCCATTTGATTGAATTTTCTGGTTTTTTTTGTTCTGACATGAAGCTTAGCGGTAGTTAACTACCGCTCAGGTTGAAGAACCAGTTGCAGTTAACTACCGCTGGGGACTTAGAAAAAATTTCAAAATTTTCTAAAAACATAGCTATTGCCTAAAAAAAATCTTTTTTTTGTTTGTTTAATTTTTTTTGTTTGATTATGTTCTTAAATTATATTAGATACATATTAATTAATTATTTTGGCAATTATATGTTGTTTATTTATAGATATGGTTGAGAATGCGGGTGATGGGCCGGTTGATCGAAAACCTAGTGTTGTTGATTCTTTCGTAGAGATCAAACCGCCAAAGCTTGAAGCTCCCATTAAGGTTGAAACTTCCATGAAAGTGGAGGCTTCAAGCGTCAATTCTGATGTGTCCAAATTTCGTGACAACTAAGTGGACACAACTCATTTCTTTTCGAGCCGAGAGACATGGAAAGATAAAGGCGAATTGCTTGGTTGGGTACGTTGACAAGCAAATAGGGCTGGATTTACGGTTATCATTAAAAGATCTTGTGCAATTAGAAATCCTATGTTGGAGTTGGTTTGTGAAAGGAGTGGCGAGCACAAAGTACCGAAGAAAAAAGTGAAGCAAGAAGCAACAAGATCAAGAAAATGTGGGTGTTTGTTCAAGGTGCGTGGATATGTCGTCATGGAAGACAATGCTTGGAAATTGGCTATTCTTAATGGTGTTCACAACCATGAGATAGTGTCGTATTTAGCAGGGCACGTTCTTGCGGGAAGATTAATGGAGGACGACAAGACGATTGTACATGACTTGACCAATAGTTCGGTGAAACCTAAAAAATATTTTGACAAATTTGAAGAAGAAAAGACAAGAGTCCATGACAAATATCAAGCAAGTCTACAATGAACGTCATAAATTCAAAAAGGCAAAAATAGGTGACTTGACGGAGATGCAATTTCTAATCTCAAAGTTGGAAGAGAATAAATATGTTTATTTCATAAGAGAAAAATGTGAAAGTCAAATAATTCAAGACATATTTTGGACTCATCCAACATCGCTAAAGTTGTTTAACAATTTTTCGAATGTTTTGATAATGGATTCCACGTACAAAACCAACTTGTACAGGATGCCATTGTTTGAAATAGTTAGAGTCACCTCAACCGATATGACGTATTCGATTGGTTTTGCATTTATGACGTTGGAGAAGGAAGATAACTTTACTTGGGCTTTACAAATGTTGGTTAAACTTCTTAAACCAAACAGTGATATGCCTACGGTGATAGTGGCTGAGAGAGAAGAGAGACCGTTTTCACCCAAAAAAGATTCAAATCAACACAATTCTATTTTGTGTGACACTCTGGTTAAAGCAAATGAAGAATTCGAAGATCTTGTAGAACATTTAGATGATTTAATTTTATTAGATGGAATATGACACTTTTTGGTAGGCGTTCATCCTTTTTTTGGTCGATATGCACCGACGTATTTTTTGGGATATATAATATAACGACCATTTTTTGTGGCCAAGATGCAACTAACTTTTTAATGAATTATATATATATATTTGAGTTCGCATTTATTATAAATTAATATACTATTAGTGAATGTGTTGCATAATGTGGAAAATTTGGTGAATTTCAGACAATTGTGTAATGTTAAAGTATTGTCGTATTTGTGTAATGTTACCAAATCATTGATAAATTGTGAAATGTTGTTTGTGATTGCTGAATGTTGTTGTATCGGTTTTATTTCATGAGGAATTGTCGTTTGAAATTACAGGTAAAAACAGGCTGAAAATGGCTTGAAATGACATTGCAGACTGCACTGTCTGTTTTACTGGTGTGAACGGTAGTTAACTACCGCTGACCTCAGTGGTAGTTAACTGTTGCTGGTTTTGCCAGCGGTAGTTAACTATTGATGGGGGTATTTTAGACATTTCCATGTGTTATTAGGAAATATCTGCAATCAGAAAAGAGAAATGCTAGCAACACACATTTTAATACACATTTTTTAACATACTATTTTAGATTGGTTAAAATTCACATGGGTCCCACCATATTTATATGGAGCCCAGAAGATTTGGTAGGATTCATGTGAATTGAATTTTAACCAATCATACAGTATGTTGAAAAATGTGTGTTAAAATATGTGTTGGTAATCGTGTTTTATGGTTCCAACTCATTTAGCCCATGTGATCTAAAAAAAACAAATGGGTTGGCCCGACCTGAGAATTTTATCGAACAAACGAACTTCTTAAATGTTATCGACCCGACCTAGCATAGTCCGGCCCAAGAGTTTTTTGATATTTGTTTACTCAAGGATGGTTATTATTTACACTCCTAGAGTTTAAAGTTTTGATCTCCCTTCTTGAAAAAAATAAATTAAATCGCTCGATAAAACTTAAAAGATGGTTTATTTGATATTTATTAAAAAAAGTAAGCAAATGAACCTTCTTAAATTTTATCGAACGATTAACTATTTTTCTTTGAACTGCTGCAAATATATGAACAACATCAAATAAAATAAATGATCAATTGCAAGTTGCCACCGCTTGAGAACATTTTTCACGTTAGGTAAGATTCCTAAATCTTAAATGTCAGCAATGTTTGGTGAAGACCCCGCAAAACCTGTTAAAGCTTGATAGTGTCATTATGGCAGTGATAAATTTGATAACCTACTCCTATCTGTTTCATTTCTTACATAGATATGTTTATTCATTTATTTCTCTTCCCCACACCTACTATCATTTGTTAGACAAGTTGTTCTCCATGACCTATTCATTTCTCTTCATTGAATATAGTTATGTACTCATAAGGTTGTTGATCAACACTACTGCATTTATGAAGCTTTTTAATATATTGCAATAATAATCTACAAGTACATGACATTTTAATTTTCTTCTACCTACGTGTATTCCTAATATCTACAAGTTGATCGATGATCCCTATTTGTTTTTAGCTCTATTGCACATAATGTTGGACTAATTCTGATTCTTCTTTTTTTCTTTTTCACTTTTCTTAATTTGGTTATTTATGAAATCATATCAATGTAGAAAATGTCATTTGGTTATAAGAGGAAGCGACATTGATAATATACCAAATGAATGTATGTGCATTCAAATATTATCCATTTGTTTTCTCCCTGTATATACACAAATAATGCAAATGATAGCTCCCTCAAAAAAGAAAATGCAAATGATAGCTGGTTTAATCGATAACAATTCAACTTAATTGTAATCTTATTATCAATATGAGAACATTGTTAGTAAGCATTTTCTAAAGAGTAAACCATCAAATTGATCCCTGACTTTGTTCCAAATTCTTAAATTGATCTCTAACTCTATTAATAACTTAAAATGGTCTCTGTCTTTATTAAACACTTCTCAGATTGGTCCCTGACTCTAAAGACTTTATCTTTTCCATTTCAGCCGATTTAAACTTTTTTTTATACTACAAATAAATGATATATCCAATGACCAAGTACTTGTTATTGTTATTCGCATTTGATCCTTCTCAATCATAAATTTTTGAAAATCACTTTTAAGCTTTTAATATTTCTCCCAACCACCCTAAAATTATATAACTACCCTCGACGATAGTTAACTGCCATTTGACAAGAATTTTTAAACGGTCGGAGATCTAAAAAGTGTTGTTAGCCGCTGGAGTGGCCAACAACACTTAAAAGCCGCCCAACGAAGGAAAAAGAGAAATTGTTGAAGCGTGAAGCGCAACTCTCTAAATTTTTTAGAAGATGGGTGAATCCTTTTCTCTCCTTGCCCTTCTTGGACAAAGTACAATTACTATTGTCTCTCACAACTCAACCATAAACTCCAAGGGACCTAACCTAATAATCTCATTTACAAGGCATTACTTGGACATTGACACTCATGGACATAGATGGTCCGACCAGGAGGAGAAAATTGTCCTTCCAATCCTTAAATTTACTTTTGTCCCCACAAATTATTTTGAAATACTTAAATTACCTTCACCTTAAGAAATAAAGTTTGAGTTTTTTGGTATACATCTGTGGCAAATTAAATATATGTATTTTACTCGAAATCTCCACACACACACATATATATGAGGTTGCTAACTTATACCAACCTAAAAACATTAAAGTCTTACTTAAAAAAAAATATTAAGGTCTAAGTTAAGAAGTGTGTCGTTTTTCATTTGGACAAAAACACACACTTGTCACTATTCAAACAAATTTTAAGCAAAAGGTTATTTTTGTAAATTTAAGAAGCAGTTTGTGTAAAAATTGAGTGCAATTTTCTAAATTATCCTTTATTTTAAGTTGGTTTGAATACGGGCAAGTGAATTTTTTTGTTAAAATAAAAAGGTGCACATTTGCTAACTTAGACCTTAATGTTTTTAGGTTTGTCTAAAAACATTAAGGTCTAAATTAGCAGGTGGGCACATTTTCAATTGTACAAAAATACACATTTGATCACCAACACACTTTCTATCTTATTATATTTGTTTTGCCTTTAGTTTATAAATCATTTTTGTTTTTTTAATCGGACATCCTTTACGCGCAACTGCAAAGACTAATCTTTTAAACCACGTAAGATTGTAATTGATGCCAAAACTTTTTCTCAAGAGATTTAACATTTAGCAAAGACACAATTACAAGGAACCAAACCCAGCATTCTCCCTTATGCCTATACAAAGGGGACTCCACTACAATTTCAGGTAAGTTAATTCTTTCCCTCAAACCTCTCAACCCCCATGTTTCCCATCTGATGGGGTCAGAGCGCGTGTGTAGGCACAAACTCCTCCGTATATCTGTAACGAGGCATTTACATGGATTCCGACGAGATCTTCTACAACGGAACATTCTATAAAAGCACACTCCTAGATCCTAAGTCAATACCACTATGCCAACTTAAGTGGGTTCTTCTACAAATATATTTACTTTTAATATTCTCTCTCATAATAAATAAGGACACAAATGAAATTTAACATCTACTACCGTTGAAAATTGGTCAATGTTTCTTATAAAAACGACCAATTTTTTTGAAACTTTTGTTTCTTATAAAAAAAAATCATAAGAGAGTAAAAGAATTGTTGAAAAAAACAAACAAACGAGCTCAATTAACGAATCTTATCAAAGACAAAATATTCATAAGAACTCAATTATTGAGTAGAACAATTATTTATCTGATATTTCTTATTTTTTCAGTTGAACTTTGAATAATTAGAGCTCGTTTTTTCTTAAATCCGGACCATTAAAATAAAATAAAAATACTCTTGAAAAGAGTCATGTCAAATGTCAACAAACATTTTGGCAAGCATTAAGGTAAGGTGTGTGATGTCAATGTCATCATTCCTAACAAACCAACCATAATGTTTGATTTGGTATTTATAATAATTAGCTTATGCACGTAGATTTCGTTGACCCTCCACGAGCTTAGGAAGCGGTTTGGCGCTGCCTGCTTTGGTCTTTTCCTTCTTCTGCCTCTTTGTCTTACGTATCCTTCTTCTTTCTTTTTAACCCTTTAAAACTCATCACTCATCATAGATTTAGAGAACACCACCAGAAACAAAAACATGGTTGCACCTGCAAGACCTCAATTTGTTCTCTTCGGATCTTCCATCGTTCAGCTCAGTTACAGCCATAGCGGTTGGGGTTCCTTTCTTTCTGACATCTATTCTCGTAAGGTAAATTTTCAATGTAAGATTCATTCATTTATTGTTTTCATCTTAATTTATCTACACATCAGTTCTTCATTTTGGAATTTTATGCTCTGAGGATTCAATGTTACAAAAATACTGATTAAATGTTTTGGGAAATTACTTCATTTCACTGTACGTTCTACCATCTTAAACTATGTGGTATTCAATTATTTTGGGCTATGTTTAAGAAAATGGGAAAGAAAAAAAAAAGCAAATTTTTTATGTAAATTAATGTATAGTTTTGAATTTTTTTGGGGAAAACAGTAACTAGTAGTAAGGTCCCCTCAAGCTACAATAGGCACTCTCCAAGGAAAGAATTGATGTTGGGTTGAATTTGAATTCCCAGTAGTGAATTTCAATGTTGTTCATAACTGACTTTATCTTTTTGAGTGGGACCAAAAGAGTAATGACCTTGTTCTTTTTTTAAATCTTAGCTTCATTTTTTGTCTAGTTACTTGTGTAAAGTTTTCAAAATACACCATGATTGATTTTCTCACTAGTATTGTTGTTATTGTATATACTGCTCTTTTTTGTTTTGTTATTCTATTATTTTAAAAAACAAAAAGGACTAATGCTTTTAGTCCTTCTCATAAGGTTGGTTTGGTGTTTGAGGTAGAGATTTAAGGAATGAAGTGATAAGAAGACCGAATTTTTTTTTCTTGTTGACCTCCTTATTGCAACATGTCTTGGTTAATTTCTTTGGTTTTATATTATATACTTCCTCGTATTCTCCTAAGAGATGTACATAATGATTGCAAAGTAAGTAGCCTGTACCAATACTCCATTAATAATTTAATACTCTTACATTTGGATGACAAATATGTGTGTGTGAAGTGGAATTTAAGTGTATCCTGATCATGATTTTTTTTTCCCTTTCTTGCTTCTCGTCATCAAAGTTAATATTATGGAGGATTGTCATCTTTTATGCTTTGCTGATGCAAAATTACTCATTTTAGGCAGACATATTGTTACGAGGATACTACGGATGGAACTCAAGGCGTGCTGTCCAAGTCCTCCATCAAGTTTTTCCAAAGGTACCGTACCTAATTTGGCAGATATTTGCATCATCATCATCATATCTCATTGAATTAGCTTGTATTCAACATGATTTATGATGGATGTACGGTTTCTAAAGAAACGTAAATGAAAGTCCGCTTAATTTCTAAAGACACAATTTTAAGGAACTTTTCTATAACCAATCATGTTTTTTTATGCATAGTGGCCGAACAAAAACCCATTATGAACAATTGCCTAATCTTCCTATGGTAGCGTATATACTATTCTAATAATGTTCAGAAATGTACCATCGTATATGATTTTTTTAAATATGCATAGGATTACCAGCTCTACATTGGCACATGTTTGTATAAGTTCGTGCAGGCTAATGTTAGCTCCATGAAAAATGAAATGTTTCTGTTACTGTACAACCCATATATTTTGCTTACTATCTCTCTTAGGGTATGTTTGGATTGACTTATTTGAGTTTATCTACTGACATCAATACTTATGAGACTATTGAAATAATCTATGGAAACGACTTATGACATGTCCATAAACTGTTTTCAGCTTGTTTCTATAAGTTTAAGGATAGCATATGTAAAAAAAATTGATTTGATTTTATCTTTTGTTATATGAATAGCTTATACATATGAACTTATACAATAAGCGTTTGTTGCACAAATGTGGTTACAAACGGTTAATTAAGCTATTTATCATAACAAGGTCTTAGTTTTTCATGTGACTGCATTTGAACAATATCTTGCCTACACCATACAATAATTTTTGTCCCACTTCACAGGATGCTGCTACACAGCCTTCTCTTGTCATAGTTTATTTTGGAGGCAATGATTCCATGGGTCCTCACTCATCTGGTCTAGGCCCTCATGTGCCACTTCAAGAATATATCGTAAATATGAGAAAGATTCTCGTTCATATTCAGGTACTTCTGCTCTGTCGATCACATTGCGTCTTTCTCCATTAGTGTCCTCCAAGTATTGGAGATAGATATCTTCACTTTCAAACATATCTGACACTACAATGACAAATATTATGTAATTCATTTGATGTTAAACCTTCCAATGTAATGTCATATATCTTGGCTTACATGGGTTCTCCAAAATTGTTTCGTTGCACACAATACAATAGTGTACTCTAGTGAAACATGGTTTTGCTTGAGTTCATTATTTTCATTTATAGTTTATAGTTCTATATGAAACAAAGCATCCAAAAAAAGTTAATTCATAAAATGAAGACTGAGTTTGAGTAAAATACGTGGGTAATAGTTGACCCCCCGAAGACTAAGTTTGAGTAAAATACATGGATAATAGTTTGAGGCTAATTAATATGCTTGCGATTTTATCGTGTCTTCATAAAACAGTAACAAGTCAAAACGGATGAGGGAAATAAGAAACAGTGAAAAATGACATGTTGTAGGATGAACGGCAACATATTGTAATTCCTTAATAATGATGAAAAATATATATTAAACATGACGATATTTTGCTTACAATTATGATTGTGTTTTCATTTGAAATGTAAAACTACTATTCATAGTTTAATGAGAATATTGAATGTCAGAGCCTCTCTGAAAAGACGCGTATCATTGTTCTCAGTTGTCCTCCTGTCCATGAGGAAAAAGTGCGTGGAAACACCAGGTAGCCTAAGACATATTTTTCTCTTTCATTTTTATCTCTGTACTTGTATTTAGATAACACAATGAAATTCTAATCACATGAATTTCGTTCTCCTTTTCTTAATCAGTGCAATTTTTAGTGAGTTGGTAAGAACAAATGAATTATGCCGAAGCTATTCTGACGCTTGTATAAAGCTATGCAAGGAACTTGGTGTGAAAGTCGTTGATCTTTTTAATGCACTACAAAGTATAGATGATTGGGAGAATGCATGTTTTACGTAAGTTTCTTAACCTTATTCTTAATCAATTTTATTTTTCCAAATACCAAGAAATATCAAGTGACATACTGCAATGTAATTGTTGAATATCTAAATCCTTCACTAGCTTTTCTCAAGTATCTTGTTCTTTCTCGATGCTTTCTTTGCTAGATGGTCTAAAGAAATCCATATCAATTTATTTCTTCAAATATAGTGTTGTTTATCTATATAACCAACCCTCTTCTGGTGGGAAAACCTTTAGTCTGAGTTATTGTTTGTTCTTAAGTGATAGAAAAATGATATCAATTTTGTCTCTCAAGGTTCAGTTTTGCAGTTTGTACCCGGGAAGACGATTTTAAGGTTACTTCAATGATGTTAGGATACTAAATTGATGTCACAAATCTCTTAATATTGTAGCTTTTTCTGTTTTCTTGTGAAATATATTAAAGGACAACCCTTTTAGTGTCCTATAACCTGACATAACTTGTAAAAAAGAAGGGTTAATTAAGTTTTTAGTCCTTATAAATATTCACAGTTTTGTTTTTAGTCCCTACAACATAAAATCACACTTTTTAGTCCCTATGACATTTTCTTTAAACATTTTAGGGATCAAAAATGTTGATGGAAATTTTTGACAGAGACTAGAAATGCTGATAGAAAAATTTTATAGGGACTAAAAATGCTGATGAAAATTTTTATAGGGACTAAAAAGTGTGATTTTATTTTGTAGGGACTAAAAACAAAATTCTGAATATTTATAGGGACCATTTACTTAATTAACCCAAAAAAGAATATGGGAAATGATAAATCTACTAAAGTATCTTTAATTTTGTTCTAAATTTTAATGAATTATGCAGTGATGGTATCCATTTAGCAGCTGAGGGAAGCAAAATTGTGGTGAAAGAGATATTGAAAGTACTTAAGGAGGCTGATTGGAAGCCATGCCTCCACTGGAAGTCTATGCACACTGAATTTTCAGAAGATTCACAATATGATCTTGTTGCTGCTGATGGGAAAAGAACGTTGAATCCTTCTGAGTGGACTTTTCACAGAGAGGTTCAGTGGGATTAGGATGTTGGGTCATAGCCTTATATTTTAGCAGTTTCCACCTTGTTTAAGTTTTGTTTTAAAAATATTGATTTGTTATATGGTGACAAAATAGTCATTCATAAAGTTTATAATCGTGATTTCACTAAAAAATAGGTGATATAGTAGAGTGTCATTGTAGTTTTATACTTTCGTAGCTATATGCAAAATTCATCATGTATTTGTTATTCAGGGAATTTTAAAACCAGTGTAAGTTATATGATGTACGAGACATAAGTCCTTTATAATAACTTGGTTATTGAGATGAATTCAATCTCATAACATTGTCTCCTCCACACTCTCCCCTCATTTTCTTCTATGAACATCCTCCCCCTTTCTTTTATGTTATTCCATTTTCTGTTTTTGTCTTTGGTTGATTCATTTTCTCACTTTCTTTTTAATGAAAGTAAGCATAATATAATATGCTTTTGTTGAATGAATAAAATTACAGCTAGACTCCGACGAGAAAGTTTGCATAATCTAGATCATCAACATGCATGACAAGTTTATCTACCCACCGTTATTGAACGGTTATTATGATAACACTTTTGCATATTATACTGTGGTTACAACTACATGGGAACTAGCTGAAAGTATGTCTGGTTATGCAGTAGAGTTAGTTAGGAAAGCAAGAGATGGTGTTAGTCAAGAGTATATCCATTTAGTTGGGGATATGAGAGTAAAGTAGAATTTACTATGTTTACTTTCACTCAAGAATAAATGCTTATTTATGAGTGTATAAAATATATGATATTTAGAGTATTTAAGAATTAGTTAATAAAAGTTAGTTAGTAAGTTGATGAGTTTTTTAGTTAATAAATTTTTACTAATTCATATAGTTTTTTGAACTTTTGTAACTTCAATGATTAATTTGAGACATAAAAATTATAGGTAAAAATGTAGTATATAAACTGAAAAGTGAGGTTTTTGAGAGGTTAAAAACAAAATTTTAAATATGTATAGGAATCATTTACTTTCTCTATCCCTATGTATAAGCATTCTTTGATTTTTTGACATTTTAAAATAAAAAAATTGTTAGTGCAATTAATGTATATATATATTGGTCAGGTAGCCTAGTGGCTATAATTCACCTTATAAGGTGAATAAGTGGGGTGTTCGGGGTTCGAACCCCGGCCCCTGCATATAATAATGCATTGTCCTACCAACTGTCCTGCATATAATATATTTACGCGTGAATATTACTTCTTCTGTTGCAAACTATACCTCGCAATTTTACTATGCACTATTTATATAGCTTACTATGACAATATTTTTTAACTAATATATAAAAACAAATATTAGCATGTAAGATGTTGCTTGGTTCGTCTCTATAAATATTTTCAAAATATCAAATTTTTATAATTTTTTTGTTATACATAATTAAACATATTAATTATCAAAATTGTGTATTGGCATACGGTGGTTGACTACGATATATATTTTGGAACGGAATGAGAACTAAATTGTTTTTTATTTGTATATGTATTAAAATTGATTTTTCATATTTAAAGACAAATCTTATTTTACTTAATATAAATTCAAGGTGGTCTGATTTCCCTAAATCCCTAACCCTAATGCAGCCTTAACACCGCAAAATGACAAATTTAACCTTGAATAAGAAGTTATTTCCCTCCTAAATCATCACATTAATGAGCAACTAACTACTACTTAACATTGCCTACACCAATTTAATTTTGCACGTTTTTTGCTACCTAGAGCCATGCCAATAATAAATGCAAACATGAAAAAACGTGCAAGACGCAGGGCTCTATAAGTGTTTAGTTGCACATCTTTGAGACCTACAACTAGGAGACATCATTTAATTCTTGTTTTTTTGTGTGTTTCTGCATGTTATGTTTACGCCAACTAAGAGCCTTATGACATTCCTATAAATTGGTGATACCATTTGGACTGTTTGACCATTGTCTCAAGTCATCAGCATACAAAAGCTTAGTAGAGAACATTTAATATCTTGAGCTCTTTTTAAGCGCATTCATGGCAACCAAAGGTCTGTATTTGCCTCAACCAATTTTTTCCACATGGGCAGCTATATGTTGCATTGTCAAGAGTTACATCAAGAAAAGACTTGAAAACATTGATTATTGATGATGAAGGGGAAGATAGCTATGTCACATCTAATGTAGTTTACAAAGAAAATTTTTAAAATGTACTTTGATTTTTTGTTTAACTGTTTGACTTTCTTATAAAAAATTCATGTATGTCACATTGATCAATGATACATGATATTCTAGAATGATTTATTTTTCAATTTGCTTGACTTGATTGAAATCAAAATATGTTGATCAATAGTCTATAACAAACCCGCGCAACACCGCAAGTCAAGAGTCTAGTTAATAGTATTAATAAGAATTAAGAAGTGGTGTTTAAGAAAAAAATAATAAATACAAAACTTGTTTTTTGTAATTAGGGACAAAGGAATACTTAATTAACTTTAATTTTAATTCTTTATCAATTTTGAGTCTCTAACTCTCCCAAATGCAATTTTGCCTGACCAAAAAAGATAGCGCCGAGTTAAAATCGAAAATAGATGGCGCCATTTTTTAAACAAATAAACCCTAGTTTTCTTCCCCAAAATCCCCCTTTCCCTCAAACTCAGATCCACCCATTCAATCACGCAAGCAAGCTTCCAAATCCAAGACAACGCCATTCCTTCTTCTTCCTATCGTCAGCTTCGGATCTCAGTGTCACTGGTAGCAACTATTTTCCAAACATTACCGATTTCCGAAAATTCAAGTCAAATATCACTGATTATACTTTACAGCTTCAAATCCTAGTGAATTAGACCATATTCAGTACAGAGGAAGAGAAAGATCTTTATTTTCGTCACTGTTTGAGGTAAGAGGCTCTAACCCACAAACCCATTTGCTTAATGTTTTCATTTTTTTCTAATTTCCTTCAATCCCATTACTCAAAACATTGAAATTTCTCCGTTGTAGCTATTGTTGTGTTAGTAGTTTTTTTTTGACAGATTGTTGTGTTAGTAGTTGAAGTGAAATCGCAATAACCAGTTAAAATTTTGCATGAAATGGGGGGGTAAAAGTAAAAATGGTGGTTTGGTTTGATAGAGCACTAACTTGGTTGTCAGAATTATGTGGTTCTCTGATTTCATTTTGGAAAGGCTTATGGGGTGCAGGATGACAGCCTCTTATGTTTGTATTATTTTTTATAAAGTGCTCGTATTATTTTTTAATAGGTGTGCTAACAAGGTGTTTGTGAAAATGTCTCAATGAGGATAATTTTTGGATTGGAAATTTTATGTTAACTTTTGTATTGCAACTAAATGTAATTGTATCCATTTTTGTTTTAGTTTGAATCACAGATCTTTTGTTAAAGAGCTACTTGGTCGAGAATCAAGATAACATTTTTGCATTGAGTTCATTTTATTCATTAATGACCTATTGTTGAAAAATTGGGCTCATAATTGCACTACTTGTTCCCTGAGATTTCCAATCTGTTCCCTGGTCTACGGGTTTCATTTGGTTTTGCCATTTTAAAATGTAATGGAGGATTTTTTATTGTTTTTTGGTTCAAACATGATATTTCATAGTGTTGGTGTGTTTTTATCAACTATGTTTGGTGACAGCAATTTGGATTGAAATTTGTTGTTATTCTAGAGGTCATTAGGATTGTTGATGTATCTTGATTGGTTTCTTTGCGACATTTATTCCTGTATCTGCAGCAGTTTCCATTGAAGTTTTTTGTGCTAAGATTGACTTTGTATCCTGGTCTCTTGGATTTACTTCATATGGTGAACCTTTACAGTGCAACTGCAATTATAACACATCTTTCTGTGCTTTATTAAATGAATTGAGTGTTTCATAATTTATATGTAGAAGAGCACACATCATTAAGTTTTTCTTTCTCCTGACATCATATGTCTGACCTACACAGAAAGTGATACTGTATCTAACCTTGAGGAACAGGCTAGATAGAAAATAGAGAATTTAGTGCTATTAAGAGCCAGTGAGCTCACAAAAGGACGTCTAAATGCAAAATATCTGCAGTGATCTTTGGGACAATTGCTTGTATATTTTGCATTTAGACGTCCTTCTGACTCAATTGCTTGTATATTGGTATGACCCAATATACAAGCTATTGGGTCAAAAGGATTTCTAAATGCAAAATATCTGCAGTGACCTTTGGGCTTAGCTGAACAAAATCTAACAAAAATGGTGTTCTGAAAATCGAAAACCAAAAATAGCGTAGCTAAGCATTGGTTCATATGGCTCAGGAGTTGTTTTGCTGGAATAGTTTGATTACATAGTCCTTTTAGAACATACATAGAAACCAGTCGTCCTGTGCGAATGCACGGCTATCTTGCTAGTTCTTTCTATATGTTGTGGATCTAAATGCTTGTGATTTTAAATTCCACGGCAATGGAACTGCTAACAATAAATGTGGAGACTGAAGGTTAAATAAAATATTATACACGGTGAATGGAGTTCTCTGTGTAGAACAGATTCAAATTTTCTATGCTGATTGATTTTAGATATCTTTATTGTTTGATTAAGATTTTTTTTATCTTTTCAAGTTTATCAATTTAAGCTTGAACTTGCTTTATCTGCACAGTTCCCTTTCAATGAGTTAAAAGAAAGCATAAGAGCAGAAAACTGGAGGATAGGATGGCAAATTACTATGATATTGATGACATTTTGGTGGAGGAAGAGGTAAGCTTCAGACTCTTTAATTTGTTTAATAGTTTGCTTCTAGTTGATATATGCCATATTTAATAAGGGATTGTAGTTTAGAAATAGTTGATTTTTGCAAAGGAGATTTTTTCCTACAGTAGTTGACCTTAAGATGATATATCGTTGATGGTGTTTTTGGCTTTTGCTAGCTCATATCAGAATTGGTTTGTTGTGTCAATAACGACAAAATAGAATGCAATCTGAATTTCTTGTCCTAATTGCTAATGCTACTTTTGTCATGATCTTGTCACAGATTGTGTCAGTTATATTTCAGAAGGCAGCATCTGGAGTGGGAATAATAGATCCCAGTTCTGAGGCAGACTTTGTACGAGCCATTGACTCTGTATTTTATGTATTTTAGAGGGGGGAAACTGCTGGTGGTGCACCAGATCTCTGCATGGTGGAAGTGGAACTTATGATTTAAGCTGACATTTAGAATGTTTGATTTTCAGATTGAAGCGGGTTCAAAAGTTGAACTACCTTTTTGGCTTGCTCATGAGTTACAGTTGAGACAAGCAGTATCAGTCAACGTTCCCCCTTGTTTCAATCAAAAGTAATGATCATTTTAAGTGGGTTTGCAACTTATTAAGTTATTAGTGTAATGCACCATATAATATAATTGAGCATGTCATACCATTAACAATGGGTTAAGATTTAGAAGCACTCCTAAGAACACTTTTATTTCTTTTACAATTTAATTCTTTTGCAGACCAATCTTGTTAAGTGTTAACTCTTGTTTTTTAGGGCCTTGGCTGGAATTGGAGCCATTTTTTCTATGACCTTATCCTGTCTTTTAGATTCAACTTAATTTGTCACTATGTGCATCATGTCATATGGAACCAAGGATAGCAAAAAGTTATTTAATTGTCATTTTACACGGCTTTCACAAAATTTATAAATAAAACTAATAATGTGAATCTTCTTCAGCACTCACATCCAGACGTATAAGAGGAATGTTGATAGCTTGATGGTGTTTAGATTGCTTGATATTTAAGTTTAAAATTTTAATTTCATTATCTTACTGCTGATTATTCTTATTTTCAGAACAAGACTAGAGATCCAAGCTGATTGTGCATGTGTGGATCTGAGGTCGAGATGTCCATACTTTTATGAATTTGGTTGCAAGATAGCACCAATGTAAGTCTATCTTTTCTTATCTGTTCCTATTTGGCATATATTAGTTTTTTCTTGGAAGATAGTACATGGCTGTCATGTTTCATGCTTCTTATCTAGATGGGCCTAGTAATCTCAATTTTTTGTTATTACATAGTTACACAGATCATCTCATTCAAACCCTTATTTCCACAAATTCCGGAGTCAACAAAATAAAAATGTTATATGGCGAAAAAATTTCCAACCTGTGCTTTGGATTAGTCTTTCTTCAAAAAACTTGCAACCTGTTCAGTTAGTCAGTCCCTCCCCCCCTCCCAAATCAATATTCTTCCAAACCTTTATAGTTTATAGCGCTAGCATATCTAGAAAAATGAAAGATTTCTGTTAACAAGATTAATATAGACCAACCATCCTTAGTTGGCACAACAGCTGAATCTATTATTGTATGTTGACTTTGAAGAGCAACTCCATGAGCTACTTTTGTCATGTATATACTCTGCAAACGCCGATATTATAAATAGCAAAGTGCATATTTGTTTTTACCCCTTTCAATTAGATAAATTTGAAGTCTTCGATTTTATGTTTTATATCATTTTAGTTACCGCACAGCACAATTAAAATATATATATGTAGCATGGTTAATTTGTCCTCCTTTGTCAATTAATTTCTCATTTATGGCAGAGTTGGCGATAGGACCATTGGGTTTCTGTTGTTGTCTGCATTTAAAAATCGGTATAAGGAGGTCCTCACAAAGGCACACACTGCAGCAATTGCGGCTGGTTCCAAATTTTGGACTGTTCTAACAAACGAGGAGATCAATTGTGAGACTTGTTATTAATGAAACAAGCCTTTTTTCTTCATTTATGTGGTAGCATAGCATCTTTTCCCCTCTCATGTAGGCTGTTCAATTTAACTTTTGTTTATTCTTTTTGTAGTGTATGAGACAGCTCAATCCGCAATGGCATCCTTCAAGAAGTGGCGAATGGGGGGCCCTAGATTTCAGATAGCTTCTATTCTTGGAAGGAAGAGAAAACCAACTGAATAGTTGCTTTCTAACCTTATTAGAAATCTGTTTATGTCAATGGTATATTATTTAGACCTGAAAGTTGCAGGATGTTAAGAATGGACAAAAAAAAATTAAGTTACTGATGTTAACATTGTACACTTAAATACAGTATGTGTTGCAATCTCAAATAATTGTTGTAAGGTTATGAGTTCGAGGAATTTGACCTCTGGAAAAAAGTACAAACTAACATTGCAAGTTGCAATGGAGCTTATATTTAAATTTTGTTGATAGTTGAACTTGTGTAGGTGTAACTCGAAAGCCAGATAAATAGGAAAATTGCTCTTCTCCCGACAAGAATTGCTTCCTCTCAACCGAACTTTCTAAAATACCCTTGTGTATGTTAACATACACAGGTGTATATACTCCGTGTGACTTAAGTCACGCTGGTTAATACACCTGAAATTTTTTAAATATAATTTAACTTTTTTTATTTTATTTTGATAAAGTTCTACCCGGAAGTTGTTTTCACTTCGAGTCACTTTTTTGGAATTTTTTTTTACCAAAGCAAACTTACCAACCATATTTGTTGTCAAAACATTCCAAAACATAAATATAATTGTATTTTTTTTATACAAAAAAAGAGTGTATTTTTATAAAATAAACTTTCCCAAACATAATTGTATTTATAAAAAGAAATTTTTTATCAAATGATTTCTACCAAAAACATAAGGAATGAACTAGTAAACACAACTTTCAATGCTAGTCAAAAACCGAGTCAATCAATAGTCATATTTTTTTGTAGAGATTAGAATCAATCACAGAATAGAACTATTACATTATTAATACAAGTTTTAATATACAGGTTCTAAAGCAAAACTACTATTTTAAACTTCTTAACATGTGCAAATTTGCAGATGATAGAAAAACCTTATAAAAATAAGGAGATAGCCTGTGTTGAGAATCAACAACTTAGGAGGAGATTTATGTTGTCATCAGGTTATATTAATTAATGAGTTTGATTTGTTTCACGGTATGTTTTTGTTTTTTAATTTGTTTTGAATTCGATAAGGACTTTGAAGTTAATGAAATTCTCAAAAAAGGATATTAAGAGTTGTGTTAGTTTAGTTATAGTGATGGATCCACTTTCTTTGAGGAGTTTATCGGAAGTTATGTTAGTTCTTTTGACCATTAATTTGATTGACTCCTTTTTTAAGAAGTACTTCATCCGATCTTTATTATAAGAAGAAAACTCAAAAAATATCAAAACCAATGCAATTATTCATCGGTGTAACTTTTTGATTATTTTTACATATATACCCACATAAAATATTGTGTAGCATTAAATACACCACTAATATTAAAAAGACAAACATTAAGTATGGGTAGAAGAGTCTTTTAAGCAATAACTATTTCTTAAAAGTTGTGATATTAGATACATTTGACTTTATTTTTATCCCTAAATGTAAATCAATTTTCAAATTATTAGATACATTTATTATTTGTCCCCGTGAGCTTTACATAATATATGCAAGGTTTGGGGTTCGAATCCTGGACACCTCAGATAAAAAGATGCATTTTTTTGTCAAAAAAAGAAAGATAAAAAGATGCATTCATTATTTATTTTGCTAAACATACCTCTAATTAATATAACTAACAAAGAAAAAAAAACTTATGGTATTAACTAAAATTAGAATTACGTGACAAAACAAAGGCTTGTTTCCACCTTACTATTATTAAATTTATTACATGATTACATGAGTCCTGTTTAACCTAATTTTTTTATTGAATTTATTTTTTTCATCTGTATAAAAATAATGCCTTTTGTTTTTCTTTCTTCCAGTGTCTCATAGCTATCGAGTATCTTCCATTGCTTTTTAACACATCTTTACATCCATTTTGGAGATTAAAGAATTCTTCACTCGGGAATTGTTGATGGGATTTTTGCATAAGGCAGGAAATGTTTTCGACAATTCGATTCTGAAATACAATATCCCTCCTTTGTTTTTGCCTAATATTTGATAGCATATGCCAATGTCATGATGTCAAATATAACAAAATTCGTAACGCTTCCGTCGCATATCTAGTAAGATTCTCTTGAGTAATATCTTTTGATTGTTTTTGCTATTTTTTTTTGTTTTAAGTAGTATATATTCTTCCCTAGCAGGGTCAATGGTAATGAGGATTTAATTTAACTTATTGTATGGACAAGGGGTTTGAGGGAGTAAAAGATCAACTACAATCCATATTTTTTTGTATGATGAAATGCTTATTGACTTCATTAGAATTTTAATGTCAAATATGTTGTCTCATGATTTTCATGTGTACTTTTAAAACGTGTAATACATCAAGAAAACTAATAGACAGACAAATTTAAACAAATACAATGTTTTTCTTAATGTTTCCTTAAAAAAAAGTTTTTTTTAATGTTCAAATAATACAACTATTTAAAATAAAACCGTAATTTGGTCAAAAATAATAAATTCACATAAAATAAAATATTGCTGAATGATTTAAATATTATTTTAAGAAAAATGTTTAAATTTGATTACACATTTTCTTGAAACTAAATTGGATTCAATCACATATATAAATTTTAACATTTATTTAATATACTAATTTATTATTATTTAATTCGGGATCTTTGAGTGCGCTCTTCGTAGGGTTTATGAGGATATATCATATGAGAATGATGAGAATAATTATTAACCATTAGATAAAAAAAAATAGTTGAGATTAAAAAGTCACATTTTAAAACACATGTACCTCTCCTTATTATATTAATTCTCTTAAATTTATTTACCTATTCATCTTCTTTAACCCAACATTTCACAAATTCTTTAACCATGTTCATCTTTTATATATATATATATTGATGTTAATTAATTTGTAATATGACATTTAATATAATGTTAATACAATGGTGGCCTTGACTACGGTTGGAAGAGACCGTCCAGGGTCTCATACATGAAAGACTGCTAATTTTTTTAGTAATTATCTAGAGTTGAATTGAATTTATTGTATTAGTATTTGTTAATAGTTAGAGGTTGGCTATTTTTGGTACCGATGTGTTTGTAAAAGTATATTTTATTTTATGTATTTGTTTAAAGAGAAGAAAATATAAAAGAATAGATGAAAAAAATTGAGAAACCAAATAACTATTAAATATTTTAGATGTTATTCGTCTAATTTTAAAGTGATAAATGAAGTAATTTATAATGTCTCCATAAAATAATTTCTTGCATGACATGCATGACTTAAAGAATCATATTTAAATCATGAAAAGTGAGAGAGATATATATATGTTCTTTACATGATATGTTGATGGCTCGTGTATGTAGTTGATGGTGTTGTTTGCGAGTGAAATACGTGACTGAGTCATATTTAATGCACAAAGAATGAGGAATATATGTATTCTTGACAAGATATATTGATTGTTTGTGTGGTGTTGTTATTTGTGATTAAAATACATGATTCCAAGTTTAATGTTTAATTTATGAGAATGAGAAAAGCTCAATTGTGTGTGATTATTTAATACTTTTTTAAAAAAACATATTAAATTTAATATTAATGATATATTCAATTTTTTTTTATCTTTTTGTTTAATTAATAAAACATGCATTCACTAAAATATGATAGGTTTCTAAATAAATTATCTTTCAACAAGAATAAATGTTGAAATGATGACAAGTGTCTTGGCAATATTTAATTTGTTTGTCTCTGTGAGCTTATCTCAGTTGGTAAGGATAATGCATAATACATACAAAGTCCGACGTTCGAACCCGGACACCACAAAAAAAATAAAAAATTTGTTTATATTTTAGGTTGAGTAAATGGTCAATTACCCATACAAATTTCGCAAAACTTCAAAAACTCTCCTAAAATTGTCAAATGTCTCTCACATTATCGTTGCGTCAGTTTCCGTCGTTTGGTTGTATGACATGACCGTTAACTATCCAAATGGCACCTCCACGTGGGCTAAGTGTTATGACACGCAAGGCCACATCACAGGGGTTTTTTACTATAATTTTTTTTAAAAAAAAAAAGTTTTTTTTGTTCCAACGGTAACATCAAATCGAACCTCCTATTTAGCCTTAACTTCATCTTCTTCCTCATTCTTCTCCCTCAAAGTTGAATGCCTTCTAAATCTTGAAATCATAGTGTATTAAAACATGATGGGTGGTGGATTTGGATATACAAAGCAAAAGAAAATGAAAGAAAACAAAAGCTCTTCTTCCATTGGTGAAAGCATGAACCGTATTAACCTCAAATGTCACTGTTGTTGAGGCAAAATCCCTAATTAATTTTAAAGATAATAAACCAATATGATTAAAGAATTAATGGACTTTGATTAATTCCTTGGTATTCAACTTGTGCTCTTGAGTAGTTTACTAAGACAGGAACAAGGTTTAAATCATACCAAGAACCAAGAAATCAAAGGACATTTGAATTCATGATCTAACACTGAGGTCAGAA
>Ga0315913_1000257_pt1 | contig 41557 bp, 21 predicted proteins | sample MpolsnodulesMG_FD_207736 | JGI IMG/M metagenome (GOLD analysis project Ga0315913, IMG submission 207736) | Medicago polymorpha root nodule microbial communities from Los Angeles, California, United States - small nodules | ecosystem: Host-associated > Plants > Roots > Nodule | place: USA...
AGAGGCTCTTTGACCCATCCCCCACGCAACCTTAAACTACTTGATCGCAGCCAGCATCACATCTTAGACTTTTGTTATCTATAGATTTATATTTTCTTCTTCTCTCTCAGCATCTTACCAAGTTGATCAATCATTTTCTTTAATAATTTTTTAGCATCCGTCACCAAGAAAAATAAATTTAATTTTTTTCTCCTTCTCCCTTCCATTTAGTTAGGTATGTCACTACCTCACTATGTTGGACTTTGAAACTAATCTTCATCTTCGTAAAAGTAAATTAATGGATATCTCATATACCGTACGTACGTTGAAAGATACCAAATGACAATTTATTCACAAAAAATATCAAATGACAACATAAGAGAAGAAAAAAAAAACAGAGGAGAAAAAAGAGCGGAGAAAAAACAATATTTTAAAAATCTAAAGACTAAAACTAGAAAAGAAGTGTATAATCCATATTTGCCATTAAGAATTGAGAACAAAATTAACAAAGGTAAGTATGTTTACTATGTGAGTTTGCTGTAATATAATACGTTAGTGTATAATTATTCTACACCTTTTTTCAAAAAAAAAATTATTCTACACATACATCTGCCACATCAATTAATAAACATAACAATTTATGTATTTTCACATTCATTAATTGACGTGACAACACATTATTAAATACATGTATAAAATAAATAAACAAATTCTACTTTATATATATATATATTATTAAATTATGCTTTTAAATATCTTTGGGTAGATTGTGTTACAATATTTACCCATGATTTTTCTTAGAGATTCCAATTTCGATGAGAGTAAAAGAACGTAACATTTGTGTTGTCAGATATGATTTTATAATCACACTTAAGTAAGAATATCACTTGCTAGTTGTAAACTTATGAATTCATTCTTGTAATTTTTTTTATTTCGATAAATTTACTCAGTTTATATGTTTCGAATGATGTATTAGCTAACTAACTCGGTTTATAATGGCTTATGATTTAATTTTAAAAATCTTTGGGTGATCGATTTTTTATTTTAGTTACAGTGATATTTTGTTATTGATTTATTATAACTGAAGTGAGTATCAAGTTCTGGTACATGTATCCGTTAAATAAAAATAATAATAATTTGGGTACATGTACTAATGTATTTAGAGAGTAGGATTGTACGTCCACGTGAACTTAACTCAGTTGGTAAGACATAATACATGTAAGGTCTGAGGTTTGAATCCCAGACACCATCGGAAAAAAAAGAGAGTATGAATGTATGAGTATTGAAGTTTTTGCCCATCCAAGTACGGATCAGAAGCATTCTTTTTTTTTCTTCTTCTTAAGCTACACACACAAAAGCAAATATTGTAGGGTCCTACCCTAAGCGATACTCACTATCATCCTACACAAGTACACATCATATACAATTTTAATGTTGTGATTCAGTGACTTATTAAGCATAGTGATCATGAGTGAACTTGAAGACGACGATCGAATTTGATTGGATGTAATGGAGAATGACTTCTTCTTCTTATGAGGTGGTGCACATACAAGGACTCCAACACTCAGGCTTGTGAAAGTTTTATGAGAGTCTAAAAGTTTAACCAAAGTAGAGAGTGTCTATTTCTTTAAGGGTTAGAGATCTTTTACATATATAACATATAATAGAAGATGGAGTCTAACATAGTTAATCTCTTGCTATCAATCCAAGATAATTCACATATTATTGTCTGATTGTTATTAGAGAGTCGTGATTTGATCTAGTAACTGATGTACACGATGGTGTCCACTTAATTAAATTGTTCACCCTTTGCAAATTGAACCTTAGTCAGACACCAATCCAATCAAACACTTAGTAAAATAATTGTAGATAAGTGAACTATATTTCCATCAATGCATATCTAAAATAAATCAATTTTAAAATCAAATAAATTTCGATTGTCAATTAAGTTTATTCTTGAAACCTTGCCCATAAAAACTTTGTCCATAAAAAGCTTTATTCTTCAAACATCTTATTCCAAATCTAACTACTATTCAATTTAAATCATGTCTTATTATAAAAAGATGGAAAAATATCAATCATTTCTTGCTTTCTAGAAGCCTTGAATTATTTAGACATATATTTATCTCACATGTGGCAATTTAACGTTGTTTATACTAATAGTCATCAATAAATTTCGAGACAAGCAAGGAAGCAGACAGCTCATAGAAAGCGCAGCTTTCATTTAATTTTTTTTGACTAAAAAACTTTTTTTTACATTACCAAAAAAAATCTTTTATTACTAGGAAAAATATTTTTGAAATAATTATTTTAACAAATTGTCTATAAGTCTTTATTTAATTTTTGAAAGAACCTGGTATTAAATAAATACATTTTCGAACCAAATGATAAGTTAATATTTTCTTTCTTTTAAGCATAAATAAATCAAGGATCAATAATTGATCAAAACAAACATTGAATTGACACATTCTTACAAATGAATGGATGTGTTGCATATTCATTTCAAAAGAAAACAAAATGTCATTTTTATCAAAAAAAAAAGAAAAAATGTCATCAATGACCAATCATATCATAAAAATATTACTAGTTTGTTGAACTTTATATATAAAAAATAATGCAATTACTTTGTTGAAATATGGTGCATTCTCAACCAAGTCATGAACAAAGAAAAAGAGAGAGAAAGTTCCATTTCCATGTTGAAAAGTCTAATATTGGTAGCCACCATATTGGTCAAACTGGGATGGCATAATATTTTTTCAACCTGTAACTCAATCAAATATTAACAAGTCTTAAGTTGCCTTGTTTCTTGTTTCATTTTTCAAACTCACTTTCATTTATAAGCACATATCTTTCATCTTTACAAGAGAAAATCAATCTTTTTATTCAAGACTCTACAAACATCATTCTTGTACAGCTAAGAAAACTGAAACAAAACACAATTCTTTTGTTGTTTGTATAAAGCAAAAGTTAGTTTTTAGTTGGTTGGTTTTTTTTTTATTTGTTCTTATTATTCTTATTCCTTACCATTTCATTGGTTTGCTTCAATCTCAGCACTTTCATTGTGAGCAAGTTTTGTCCAAACCTTTTAGATTTGGTTGAATTTTGAAGATATGACTGGTGGAAGAAGAAGGAGGCATCACTTTAGTAAGATCCATGCATTTTCATGTGGTAAAGCATCAATGAAACAAGATGAACATTCACTAATAGGAGGACCTGGATTTTCAAGGAAAGTTTATTGCAATGATGCAGAACGTGCTATGTCTAGTCTTTATACATATGGTGATAATTATGTTAGAACTACTAAGTATACAGTTGCTACTTTTCTACCTAAGTCTTTGTTTGAACAATTCAGAAGGGTTGCCAACTTTTACTTCTTAGTTGTTGCAATTTTGTCTTTCTTCCCTATTGCTCCTTATTCTGCTGTTAGCAATGTTATTCCTCTTCTTGTTGTGGTTGCTGCTACTATGGCCAAAGAATTCATTGAAGATTTTCAAAGAAAAAAACAGGTATTTTTGTTTTCTATTCACTATTTCAGATTCAGAACTGTTTGGATTCTCTTATTTGAGTTTATCAACTGACATAAGCACTTGTGAGACTGTTTGGGAGAAGTTATGGAAACAACCTATGATATCATAAGTTGTTTTCAGCATATTTCTCTAAGCTCTCCATGATAGCTTATGAAAGCAGCTGATAGCTGTTATAAAAACAGTTTGACTTTTTTTTTTTTTTTTAATATAGAGATAGCTTATACATAAGTACTTATATGATAAGCACTTAATTAAGTTGTTTATCCATAATTAAGCTGTTTATCCAAAAAGGTTCAAAGATCTCTTAAGTTTTATTCAGATTTGGTGTGTTAGTGAAATAGTGAATGTTTTTTCTGATTGCTATAATCTAGGTGAATGATGAAATTGTTTTATGATTTTATCAGGATATAGAGATGAATAATAGAAAAGTGAAAGTACATAGTGGAGATGGTGTTTTTAACCAGTCTAAATGGAGGGATTTGAAAGTTGGAGACATAGTGAAAGTGGAAAAAGATGAGTATTTTCCTGCTGATCTCATATTACTTTCATCAAACTATGAAGAAGCAATTTGCTATGTCGATACGATGAATCTCGACGGAGAAACAAATCTTAAACTAAAACAAGCACTGGAAGGAACTTCAAATTTGCAAGAAGACTCGAGCTTTCAAAATTTCAAGGCTGTCATAAGATGCGAAGATCCAAACGCAAATTTGTATGCCTTTGTAGGAAGTTTAGAGCTTGGAGATGATCAACAATATCCACTTGCACCTCAGCAGCTACTTCTTAGAGACTCTAAGCTGAAGAACACAGATTTTATCTATGGTGTTGTGATCTTTACCGGTCACGATACAAAGGTTATGCAGAATTCAACGGATCCTCCATCCAAGAGAAGCAAGATTGAGAAAAGAATGGATAGGATTATATACTGTTTGTTCTTTTTATTAATTTTGGTTTCATTCATCGGTTCAATTTTCTTTGGTATTTGGACGAAGAAGGATATTAAAAATAAAAGAATGAAGAGATGGTACCTTATGCCTGAACATACTGAAGTTTACTATGATCCTGATAGAGCAGTACTTGCAGCCATTCTGCATTTCTTGACAGCATTGATGTTGTATGGTTACTTTATTCCGATTTCGTTGTATGTTTCCATTGAAGTTGTGAAGGTTCTTCAAAGCATTTTCATCAACCAAGATTTGAACATGTATCACGAGGAAACTGATAAGCCAGCGCATGCTCGTACGTCGAATTTGAACGAAGAACTCGGTCAAGTTGATACCATACTTTCTGATAAAACAGGAACATTGACTTGCAATTCTATGGAATTTATCAAGTGTTCTATTGGCGGTGTTGCTTATGGAAGAGGTTTTACAGAAGTTGAGAGAGCTTTATCAAAGAGAAAAGATTCATATTTCGGTCGGAAAATGAAAAATGACCAAAATGTTGCAAAGGCTGCTGAAACAAAATCAACCATTAAAGGATTTAACTTTATGGATGAAAGGATCATGAATGGAAACTGGGTGAGACAACCTAATGCAAATGTAATACAGAACTTTCTGAAGGTTTTGGCTGTATGTCATACTGCAATACCTGAAGTTGATGAAGCAACTGGTAAAATTTCATACGAAGCAGAATCACCGGATGAGGCTGCTTTTGTGGTTGCAGCCAGAGAATTTGGATTTGAATTTTATGAAAGGTCACATGCAGCTATTTCACTTCATGAATTGGACCTTCAATCAAACATGAAATTAGAAAGGTATGGTTATTAATTGTTCTTGTTTGTGAAAGACTGAAAGACCTAATTTTCTGATGTCTTGTACATATATCTACAAAAGAAACTTGAGTTAAGTATTAAAAGCATCATTTGATTTCACATTTTCAGGTCCTACAACGTTTTAAATGTATTAGAGTTTAGTAGTGCACGAAAGAGAATGTCCGTAATCGTAAGAGACCACAAGGGGAAACTACTGCTTCTTAGCAAAGGCGCTGACAGGTTTGTAATCTTGTTCTTAATGCAACGCTTTGTTTTCTTAAATATACTATGTGATCATTACCGTTTGATTTTGTTTCGAAAGTTCAAAACATTAATTTTTTTTTTCGGTCTTGTTTTCACTATCAGTGTCATGTTTGAACTACTTGGAAAAAATGGAAGGGAGTTTGAAGAGCAGACTAAGTATCACATTAATGAATATGCTGATTCTGGTCTGAGGACTTTGATACTTGCCTATCGTGAACTCGACGAGGAAGAGTACAATCAGTTCAACAAAGAGTTGACAGACGCTAGAAACTTAGTGAGTGCAGACCAAGAGCAGATTGTAGAGGACATATTGCAAAACATTGAGAAGGATTTAATTCTTCTTGGTGCTACCGCAGTTGAAGATAAACTACAAGACGGGGTATGTTATAAATACCGGTTTCAAATTTTTCAAGCAGTTATTTATGTATTTTGATATTAGCATTGTTATATTATATTGTAAAAACTTGTGCTAATAGTTCTATATGTTGTATAGGTTCCTGAATGCATTGACAAACTAGCACAGGCTGGGATTAAGTTATGGGTATTGACCGGCGATAAAATGGAGACAGCAATTAATATTGGGTAAGTTTGAAGATTATATACATAACTTTTGATATTGAATATTGCAAATAATAACATGTCACTGATTAGTTAATTTTCCTGTGACTACAGATTTGCTTGTAGTTTGCTTAGACAAGGAATGAAGCAAATTATCATTAATTCAGATACTCCTGAAATCAAAACATTGGAGAAAATGGAGGACAAGTCTGCTTCTGAAGCGGTAAGCCTTCACTTTCATTTTTTTTTTGTTGTCAAAATGCATTAGATTAGAATCTTAATTGTTGGTGTTTTTAATAGTTTAACATGTGTTTCTTCCGATTAAATTGATTTTAGTTCAATCTTTCTGATTCTTCAGGCAATTAAGGCAAGTGTTGTTCAACAAATAACGGAGGCAAAGGCGTTACTTTCAAAATCAGATAACAACTCTGAGGCATTAGCTCTGATTATTGATGGGAAGTCTCTTGCTTATGCGCTAGAAGACGATGTAAAGAACGTGTTTCTTGAACTTGCAATTGGCTGCGCGTCTGTTATATGTTGTCGTTCGTCTCCAAAACAAAAAGCACTTGTTACTAGACTGGTTAAGATGAGACCTGGTAGTACAACTCTAGCTATTGGAGATGGTGCAAATGATGTTGGTATGCTCCAAGAAGCAGATATTGGAATCGGTATCAGTGGTGTGGAAGGAATGCAGGCAGTTATGTCAAGTGATATCGCCATTGCTCAATTTAGATATCTGGAACGCTTACTTCTTGTGCATGGACATTGGTGTTACAGAAGGATCTCATCAATGGTAACAATCTTGTCACGTCTTCATTATGTTATATAATAATACTATAAGATTATTCATTTGATCTTCAAAATATTTTAGTTCATCAAAGATGAATAAAAATATGATTTGTTTTTGACAAACTTCACTTTTTGTTTGACAGATCTGCTACTTCTTTTACAAGAATATCACCTTTGGCTTCACTTTGTTCTTCTACGAGATCTATACCGCATTCTCAGGCCAAGCTGCATACAATGACTGGTTCATGTCATTTTATAATGTATTCTTCACTTCACTTCCTGTTATTGCTTTGGGAGTTTTTGACCAAGATGTCTCCTCCAAATTGTGTCTCAAGGTATGCAATAAAAATTAGTTGAAATTAAGGGTTTGTTTACTTTTAGTGTTTCATGTTTTTATTTCCTGCATTCGCAGACAAGGACTAAATTGTTTTTTTCTCTTCTCACGAAATGTTTCGTTTGTGTTTCAGTTTCCACTACTATATCAAGAAGGTGTACAAAATTTACTCTTCAGCTGGAAAAGAATAATTGGTTGGGCAATGAACGGAGTAGCAAGTTCCACAATTATCTTCTTCTTCTGCATTCGCGCCTTGGAGCATCAAGCATTTCGCGAAGGCGGCCAAGTTGTTGACTTTCAAGTTCTTGGTGCCACAGTGTACACATGTGTTGTGTGGGTGGTGAATTGCCAAATGGCATTATCAATCACTTACTTTACATACATACAACATTTATTCATATGGGGAAGCATTGTAATGTGGTACATTTTCCTCATGGCATATGGAGCCATAGATCCTTCTATATCAACAACTGCATATAAGGTCTTCATTGAAGCATGTGCACCATCACCATCTTATTGGATTCTTACTTTGCTTGTCCTTGTTGCTGCATTGCTTCCGTATTTCGCATATTCTACCGTTCAAGTGCGGTTCTTCCCGGTGTATCATCAAATGGTACAATGGATAAGAAAGGATGGACAAGTTAATGATCCTGAATTTTGTGATATGGTGAGACAAAGATCGATTCGTCATACAACGGTTGGATTCACTGCTCGTTTGGAAGCTTCTAGACGTTTTGAAGCGTCTAGACGTTCAGAGATATCTTTAGTACCTGTGGATGGGAAGCCTGCTGAGAATCAATAACCAAATACGAATTTTGTTTTGTTTTGTTTTTTTATTTGTTGGATGTCAAATCCATAGGTGTACATTCTTTTCATAGGTTACAAACGTTCTTTCATTTGTACATATGTATGTGAGATTATTCTTTGAAAGAAGCAATTGTTCAGAAGATTATAATAAAATTTTGATATATGATACATTTTGATTCATTTTTCCATGGTACAATCTCTCCCTTGTATTTTGTGAACTATGTGGGTGAAAAATCAATAATTCCTAACTAGTAAAGATGATGTGCAAGATTGAAGCAACAGTTGCTTGGTCACAAATTCAGTCTAAAAACTGTCCTTGCCCTCGATTTTCAAGGGACGTGAGACTTTAAAGTGTACCGGAACAACCATTATCATGCTTACAAGTGATCATCAAAGAGTCGAAATCTTAGTAAATAGTTCTAGCACAATATGTGCAGAGCTATCCAACTCTTTGACCAAAACAAAAGTAAATTATCATTGTATCAAAGTTGTGATGACAAATTTCAAAATTCAAATTAAAGAAATTTGTAAATATTTTGGACAAGAGGCAATTGAGGCGTAATTTGAGGGAAATACTGTCGCATGAGTGGATAAGAAAAGGTCAAGTGATAGTGGATGATGAGTGAATATAAAATGAAAAATAATATGGAATCATTTAACGTGCTTACTTAATTTTTTTTTAAAGGGTGCTTACTTAAATTAATAAGATTCATGATGATTTTTAGCGTACTTAATATAAAGTTGGTCCATAAGACAAGAAATAATGCAGTCCGTATACATAAAATATTGGGCACCAAATAGGATATTAGAGGTGGTTGGTTTTTTCACATGGTATCTATCTTACATGCGATAATACTTGGGTGACATTGTGGTTGGTGACATTGGCCAACCACAATGTCACAGGTGTACAAAGAAACAAAAAAATATTATGAAAGAGAAAGAAGAAAATCACTTGTGGTATTGTGTTTAACCAATGTCACAATGTCACCAACCACAACGTCACCCAAGTGTTACCCTCTTACATTTTCTCTATCGAGCGGGAAAAAAAATAAAAAAATGAAAGGGTATACGTCCTACTCCAGCACGCCATTGAGGAAAACGTGACTCAATAATTAATTGGTTAATCCATATTTAAAGAATAGTTAATTGGTTAACTTAGTTGAAATTGAGAGAATAAAAGCCTAATCCATTCTACCATTCAGCAACACCACCACTCTTCCCAGAATCAAAACAATGGCAGAAGTTGCTCAACAGTTTGAGCCCATGGCCGATGCCGGAGCCTTCAAAACTTTCACTCAGCAGGCTGGTACTATCCGCAAAAACGGTTATGTCCTTATCAAGGGACGCCCCTGCAAGGTCCATATATCCGCCATCTAGTCCTTTTTTTTTATCTAAGAGATAAATTGAAATATATCTAGGAAAAGAGATAAATTGTCATAAAAAAAATATATTTTTGATTGATATTTATTTATTTTAATTAAGATTATGAGAGTAAAACCGTGAGAAAAAAATGACATGCAAGATGTAATTTGAAGAACATTTGAAAAAACATTATAAGCTAATGAGGAAATGATTGTTACATTGCGACTCTACTTTGATCTTATGAGTTTATATGCTTTAGGTTTGTGATTTGATCTTGTCAAATAGAATAATTGATTATATGAATTTTTTTTATTCAAATTTTTTCATTAATATTGATTTGTGCTTGATTTATTTTTCCTTCTTACGTGATTAGGTTGTTGAAGTTCAGACTTCAAAGACCGGGAAGCATGGCCATGCTAAATGTCATTTTGTTGGGATTGATATGGTCACTGCTGAGAAACTTGAAGATATCGTACCTTTTTCCCACAACTGTGATGTATGCAATTTATTTCAATTTCTCTTTTGAACTCTTTTTCTTTGTAATATATATTTTCATGTATTAATAATTATTTCAATTTCAATTATTGTTTCTTGTTAGGTTCCGCAAGTGGTTGAGGATGGATTTGTGGTTTGAATGATATTGGACCCAAAAACTAGCCTCAGTTTGCTGCAAGTTTGTTGTTTCTGCGATGGTGTTATTGGATTTTTCTTGTTTTTTCTTCCTATGTTATCCTCATGGTGTAGATATCGACTTTAGTTGTTTTATCTGTTTTTCCTCAGTTGTATTGTGACTTTTATTTCAATAAATGAGGCTATGTACCAATTAGGTGACGACCAAATGTGTTTTGAGTTTTAGAAGACCCAAATTTAATTTCTAGAATAACTTTTATTTTTATATATATAAGCTAGTATGTTTGTAAGACCAGTTTATTTGTTTTAATTTGCAGCAATAAAGGGATTTTTCATCAAAAAACAAAATAAAAAATAGAGGGAATATTTAAATAATAAATTGAAAACTGAAAAAATACCATTATTTTAGAACAATTTCTGTATACAAATGCGATAATTATTATGGGACAATAGTATTTTTTTTTCTAATATTAAAATAAAAATTGTACATAAGCCGTAGTGAAATAAAATCAGTAAAAAGAATACTTGTACTTTCCACTAAAAAAAAAAAAAAAGAATACTTGTTGTACTCTGTACACTACTAGATTCATAATAATTTTTTTCCACACAGATGCACACATAAATTACTGGTTTAAAAAATAATTATAAAATTGTCGTTAAAAAGTAAAATCCTCTCAAATAACTTTTTTCAAAATCAAGGTTGGGACATAAGGTGATAAATAATATTTTGACAAGAAGGTGACAAAATAATATTGATTGATAGACATAATAGTAACAATCAGAATAATATTTGCCCTCAATAAAAATCAGAATAACATTTGCGTCTGTATTATCTTGTTCTGTTTTCTAACATGCTACGAGTTTGATGAATCAAAAGGAAAGTTGATTCCCTTCTGTGGTGTGCTTCAAGGTCATCCATTTATGCAAATCATGACATTTATATTGTCATAGGGGAAACTCACTGTTATTTATAGATGAAATGAAGACCAAGGTTCTTGCTACTTATGTGGCTCAAGGTGACCGGCATTTATGCTGTGTGACCAAGTATGGCTCATTCACTATACTAGCTAGTGTCACTAATCACTATACAATTCATTCATTTTGTATGTGTTAAGTTTAGAGTTGTGAAGCTATGAATTATGATGATATTACATATGTATATAATTAAAGGGTAGTGTTAACTTGTGTCCTTAGGGCACATGTTAAGAAGTTCAAAAAAAAAAAAAATCTCTTAAACTTTGTGCATTCAATTCATTAAAACATTAAAGATTAAGTTTAATGTACGCATTTCAATACATTATTTATACATTTGAATTCTAAACTTGTGCCTTAAGGGTACAAGTTAACATTTCCCATAATTAAATACTTGGAAATAGAGGCATTAGTTTCCCATAATTTGAAACATTTTCTAGCATCTTTGGAGAGAATGAATTGCTTATTCAATAAAATGTTTGATGCAATCATCTTTGGAGAGGGGGATTGTTGTCTTTGGTTTGTGTCAGGGTGAAAAACATTTTGTTCTCCAAAGCTATGTATTATTATTGTTGTGAAAGTGACTCAAAATTGAAGAAATTGAGGTTTCTGGAAACTGTCAATTCGGGGTCCGAATAGGGTTGTCCGGGGCCCGAATTTGAGTGCTGTTTTTTGTCTGTTGGTTCGGCAAAAATCGGTGGCCGAATGGAGGAATTCGGGGCCCGAATTTGCCAGCAGAAAATATAACAGAAATGTATTTTTGGGTCAGATTTGTTACAATTTTATGGGGGTTACTTTTACCATAAATATAGGCTTTGTATCAAAGTAAACCTGAAGATAGAGGGGGCTGAAAGTTAATTGAATTCATAACTCCATGTCGGAACGATACTCTTTTATAACTACATCGGTAAACCGTGCACTTGCATATTTACTCCATCAAATTTTTGGCGCCGCTGCTGAGGAGTTTTGCAATTTGATTAACTTTTTAATATCGGTTAGACTGTGTAAAAAATAAAATAAAAATTAAATTTCGTTTTTTCTCTCTCTATTTTATGGCTCAAAACCATTATCAATGGATTTTTTCCCCTGTTTTACCACCTTGTAAAGTTTATGGAATATTTGGTCATACTGGTGTTGAATGTCAACTAGGTAGTGTTCTTAGAAGTCCTGAGCAAGTAAACTATGCTCAATATAATCAAGGGTTTATGAACAATCAAAAAATTTATATGCAAACCCCTCTAAATCTTTTTGGATAACAAACAGCACCACCCGGTTTTGCAAACATCCAAAGAGTCTCTCAAAAATTCGACTTGGAACTTTTGCTAGTAAATCTTGTATTAGATCAAACTAAGCATAACAAAGAATTTAAAATCCAAGATGGAATTTTGAACAATTGTCCCTGGTTTTGCAAACAATCAAAGAGTCCCTCAAAAATCCAACTTAGAACTTTTGCTAGAAAATCTTGTATTAGATAACACTAGGCACAACCAAGAATTTAAAATCCAAGCTAGAATTTTGAATGACTCTCTCGATAAGCTTTTCTCGAAAGTGGATTCTCTTTGTACTCACAACAAAATGCTAGAGACTCAAATCCCTCAAGTAGCCCAACAAGTAGTCTCTTCCTCCCAAACCTCCGGAATCTTTCCGAGCCAACCTGAAGCTAACCCAAAAGGTCAAATGAATGGAATTACACTTAGAAATGGTAGACAATTAGAGGACCCCGTTGTGGAAATCCAGACAATTGAGGTTGAGGTAGAGAGTGAAAAGCCACAAAGTGAGAAAGTTGTAGTAGAGAGTGAAAAACACAACGCATCACCACCTTAGTCAAAATTCATTTACCACAAAAGTTTGATAAGTCCAAGTTAGATGAGCAGTTTAGAAAATTTATTGAAATCATTCAAAATAAATTGCCACCTAAACTTCAGGATGTAGGGAATTTTTCCATACCATGTGTCATAGAATCCGAGATTATAGAAAGAGTCATGTGTAACTTGGGAGCAAGTGTCAGTTTGATGCCATTGTCCCTTAGTGAAAGATTGGGTATAGGGTAGATAAACCTCTTGACCGTCAAGCTAATGGCGTTAAACGAGCGCTTCATGGGAGGCAACCCACAGTTTAATTGCTTTTGCTTTGTTTTGTTTTAATTTATTTTGCAGGTAAATGTCCAAAACTAAGGAGAAAAACGAAAAAATTTGAGCCCCCTAGGACCAGAAGTTTGGCACGGCCCGTGTCTGCAGTGACAAGGCCGTGCCACACCTTGCCAAGCCAAAACCCACAATTTTCCAGAACGTTGACACGGCCTGTGTCTGCAGTGACACGGCCGTGTGTGACCCCTAGACCTCCTTTTACCAAAAAATTTTCTTCTCCTTCCTTCATTCTCCAACACAAAAAAATTTCATCCTTCAACTTCTCTTTCTAAACCTCTATAACCTAAACCTTCAAACCTTCATAACTCTCTCCAAACTTCACCAAATCACACAATTTCTAAACCAAATCAACTCTAAACTTCACCCCAAACCCTAACCTAAAAACCCCAATTTCTTCATCAATCTCACCACAACACTCAAATTTCTTACTTAAAACTCAAACTCATCACTAAAACCACATTTCCCACACAAAATCTTACCAAAACATAACCTTCACCCATACCAACCAAAATCAAATTAGGTCAATGGCTTCAATGAAAATAGGAAAGGAGGTCGAAACCTCAGGAAGTGGTGCAGGTAAAAGGCAAGCAGCAATCCGGAACCAACATCATCAAATTCAAGGATGTCGACCAAAGGAATAGGTATAAAACTCTTGTCTCTAAAACTATATTTGCTTGTAGGTACCCTGATAGTGGTGCCATGAATACAATAGGTATTAGAGATAATGTGGTTAGGCTGTTGAATAACCTAGGTATGAGCTGTTTATGTTGTGGGCTATGTCGAATAATCAACCTGTAAATACCTGCTACTATTTGCTTGATTATCTTATTTCCATTGCTAAAAAGAAACCGGATGAGAAAAGTGAAATAGTGGTGGGTGGAATCACCGCCTTTATTGCTAAAAGATGAGAGTGGGTGAGGAAAGCGGGATTAATAGGATTGAGGAAAACAATAGACTAGATCTAGATACCTTTACTACTATGTTCTTTATTAGGCATTATGACCCGCCTCAAAATTACCAATATGAGCTTAGAATCCCTAGGGCTCAATGTTTGATCATTCTACCTAATCCGGCAATTACTAACCCGGAGGTGGTAGAAAATTTGTTTTATGTTGGTTCTAACCCATAGGTACAAAATGATGGTGATGGTGGTGGTAATGAGGATGAGGGAGGTGCACATTTGCATGATGGTCCAATGCACCATGACCATGAAGCCAGTGGACAATATGACAATGACCGGTGGACATGGATGCAAAATGAGATCCAAAGGATAAGCACCGAGCAACAAAGACAAGATGTTGAAATCAAGCAAAACAACCAAATGCTCCTAAGAATGATGCAACACTTCAACCTCCAAGGTCCTCTTTATGAACCTCAATAAATTGTGAGCTTTCCTCTTCCTTTCTCTTCTCTTCTCTTTTCTTTTCTTTTTCAAATCATTGAGGACAATGCTTCTCCCAAGTGTGGGGGGAGCCAATAAAGTGTCTTGTTTAAGTGTCGTAGTGTTTCCAAACTCCCTTGAATTTTAATCTTTTTGTTTTGTTTTGATTGCGAAAGGCATGTAAAGCAGCTTGTTTTTATTATAAATTATGACATAAATTTTTTTGTTGTCTCTTCCAAAATGGTTGTTCATCGTAAGCTTAGCTCAGTTGATTGAACAGTGCATAATATATGCAAAGTTCAGGGTTCAAACCCCGACTACCAAAAAAAATAGTTGTTGAGTGTTTGAATCCTCTCCAGCGGCGGCTGAATGATGCAATCCACTATAAGTTACTCTTCAGAATTTTATCCTCAACTAGTTGCAAGTGTATCAAAAACTAATTATTGAGGTAAGGTTTGATATAAAAAAGAATATCCTTGGGGAACAAAAAAAAGAGTACTAGTGGTAACATCAAACAATGCAGGAGTGGACAAATCACATATCCATATTTAATTCCAATCCATCAAATCATACCATAAAACAATTATTGTACAAGCTACTACACATTCAATTCAACCAAACATGAAAAAATTTAAGAACATCTACATGAAGTTATAATTGAAATGAATGTGTTTTGTTTCTGTATTCAAAGATTCCTAATAAATCAGAAGCAGAACGAGCCATGATTGTAGCAAACTCACTAAAACTAATAACACCATCACCATCCATATCAGCCTCTCTAATCATCTCAATAAGCTCTTTATATGTAAGTGGCTGACCCATTTTAGCCATTGCTCCAGCCAATTCAGCTGCTGAAATGAATCCATTCCCATCGCGATCGAAGCACTTGAACACACCTATTAGTTGTTCTTGATTCACCAATACTTCTGCATTCATGTTCGGCATTATGGCTTCTACTAATTCATCAAACTCAACAGAACCGTTTCCGTTTGAGTCCATTTTGGTTAATAGGATTTGAACTTCGTCTCCTGAAGGCCTTACGCCTAACGAACGAATAAGTGCTGCTAGTTCTAACATTGTTAGGCTGCCATCGGAATCCATGTCGAATCGACTGAAGATTTCTCTTAGTTGATTAAGTTGATCAACTTTAACCTTTGACATATTAATTAGTATCAATGTATGATATGGTGGACAAAATAAAAAGATAGAGCAAAATTAAAATGAAAACTTAGGAAGAGAGGTGTGACTTATTTTGGTATGAATGTGATGAATGGGATGTGCCTTTTGAAAGGTTTGGAACATAAAGCGCGTCGGTGGCTATATGAGATTATTATATTAAGTTAGGGACACTGATGCTTTTCTTGTGCTTTCTGGGAAACTCAATGCTAGTCTTGGATTTTTGGTATTAATTTAATCATGGTAATTGGTGTACTATCCTTGAAATTTTAGGATTAAATTAGAATTTTATAAGGGTGGTGATTGATGATTAACGTTGGTTATTGTAACTTGCATTATTTTAGCATGGAATAGATGCCAAGTTTCAAAATTGCACGGATCAAGAGTTTCTTGTCAAAAAAAGAGTATCGTATCCAATGTTTAGGAAGACTGCTATTAAGCACCTTAAATTGCTAACGAAAAATTAAGCAGTTTGTGAGCATTTTAAAGTGCTTAAAAGAGCAACTTTTTTAAAGAGAAAGTGGTCAACCGTGATTTAGGTCCCATTTTCATAGTGTTGAATATATAATTTTGGCAAAATTGATATTTAATTTGTACCAAGGTTTTTTTTGGATTAATTTCAAGTCAATTTTTTTTGGGTGAATTTTGTGCCGATGTTTAGATGAAAAGCTACATATACTACTACTGCTGCTACTAATTTCTACATTTTATGATTTAGATGTAAATTTCTATACTTCTTTAGTGAATTTTGTAATGAAGTTTAGCTGTAAATCTACTTAAACTAATTTCATAATTTTATGTTTTACATGTAAACCTACTTATAAGTCTATTTTTCTAATTTTTTTCTTCATATTTTTTCTTTTGCACAATTCATCCCGTGACAAAATAACTTATTTTTCCTAGACTGTATTATGAAAGCAACACAACTCATGATACTTCATGCATGAGTCTAGCTCATCCATGTGATGCCCCCCTCTACCGTCCGCAATCTACAGCTAAGTTGAGGTGGCTTTGTCATCATACTTTGGTTATTGTTAAGAACGTACATTACTCACTGAAAGATATTTTCCATTATTGTAAGGAGGTACATCATGTATGTACACAAATACATATTTTAATTTGTAAATCACCAACGAGTACAAATACAGCAAATAGCCATTCTAATTAAGTCTCGTATGAACGGCAGTGACATTGGTCTTGTATTTTTACCCGTTCAAGCTAAATTATTGAATTTTGACTTGTCATAGTGAACGTTTCCTAATTTTGATTGATTTAGGGACCAGCTAAAACCCCTATTATTGTCACTAATCCCTCCTAGAGACCTTTCAACAAAAAAAAAACTAGTCCCTCCTAGAGATAAACCATGCTTTTATAAGTAGTTCGTAGCATACATGTCCAAAATAACTACCGTCCATATCCCTTGCAAGTTCTATAAATAATGCCATCAACATATCACACGGGTGTATATAACAACATCCATTCTTTAACAGGTACACGACAGAATAATATGATCTCTTTCTATTGCTACACGCCATGGTTCAGCTTGGATATCATCGAGCATGTTCCAACATTCCCTAACAAACCCCACAAGTATTGCCCAGTTAATTTTGCAAAACAACAGCGTCGCAGTTAATTTTGATCACTCCTCAATTTAGAGTGGTCCATCTTATAGTTGTCACAATTGGCATGCAGACATATGAGAAATGTTAGGATCACACCCTCTAACACACTCTTTAATACCCTTCAATGAAAACTTGTCATGCTGTCCACTTCTTTTAATTTTATTACCTGCAACCGGATTCATTTTAGAAGACTAACAATTATTTTATTTTATTATTCTTTTGTTATTTCTAATCGAACAGTTCATCCCCAACCTTTCACTTTCACCATTACTATATCTGCATGACTGCATTTAAAGTTCTGGCAAATTCAACCCTGTCTAAGAAAGGTTTTTTTTTTTTACCCAAATTGATAAACGCTTGCAAATAAATATTAATTTAGATTTAACTTTTTGTCTTCTTTTGCAATTGCAACCTCCCATTAGTTTCTTCCATGGTATTTTTACATTCCACCTTTTACAAAAAAAAGAAAAGAAACACTACAATCCAGAATAAAAATTCATTGGAAATTACTTTGGCCACAAAGTTGCAGGGAACAAAAAAGATTAAAGTCACACCATTGAACCCAGATTAAACAACACAAATGAAAATCTCACAACTAAATCAAATGTCGATGATTTTTTTCCTTCAATAAACCCAGATTAAAAACTTCACAGAAAAAATTAAACCCATATCTCAAAAATGGTTTAGATCGTTCAAAAACCAATGGCTAAAGCTGCTTGCAAATGATAGACACAAAAAATGCCACTTAAGGTGGCGGCCAATGGAGAGAGAAAGATGGGGGAGATTGAATCTCACAAAAAAGACAATTGGGCTTGCGATGGAAATGTTTCAAACATGATTAAATGAGTGTTGGACATTATCAGTGTGCGACACATATTGGAAGAAGCATATGGAGACCCACAGTGTTACAGATCTGAAGATGTTGTAGTTTGTTTTATTAAAAAGTTGCAAATAACTTTGTTAATTTGTTTTTTAATAAAGGGTATACCTGTATAGCCGGTTATCAGATAAAGTAACATAAAAAGTGGATGACGTGGCCAATTATGATTGGAGTGTGTTAGAGGAGTGTGTTAGAAGATGTGTTCCTATCATTCCTCTAATAATATTCTCTCCAGACCTCTTGATGTCTTCAACAAGGTACTAAACTTGGATTATGAGATCACAGTGATTAGGAACTCTAGCCATAAAACCAGTTCATTCATATTACAATAATACCTCTAAACTGTACTCAACAATTATGAGTCATTCTCAACAAATTTCAGCATTTTTTTGGTTGAACTAAATTTTGTGAACAAAAAACATTCTCTTTATATCCTAAAATTCAAACAAAATATGTTTTGTGATTGTTTGAAAGTGTAAATTGTTTTACACTAACAAAATATCAAAACAAACTTTTTTTAAAAAACTTGGTATCTGATCTAAAAACCGATTAATCTGAAATGATCAATCCCACCGTTCACTTATGAGCCCATTTAAAGTCAGAGCAAAGCTTTGTATGAAAATGCTCATCGAAATTGGCATCTGAGACAATCAAACTTGAGATATTAAGACCAACAAACTTCAAGATCTCAAACCAATTAATAGGTCAACCCCAAATAAGTAACTAACGTTTTCTTTTATTTACAAATATTTATTTTATGATTCTTAAGGGTTGCGAAATGGTTTGAATTAAGAAAAAAATGAGTTGAAAGTTCTGATCTAACAAGAAAAACTACTCATATTTGCCCTTCAAAAAATAAAAAAATAACTTTCTATCATTATTGTTACTCCCTCCGTCTCACAATAATTGTCTCTTTACAAAAAAAAAAAAAATTCTCAAAATCATTGTCACTTTAGAATACCAATGCAACATTTATTATTTTTTCCATTAATATACCCTTATTTTTTGAATTTCATCCAACTTAACTACTCCACTAACTACAATTAGTAAGAGTGTTTTAGTAAATGACACTAGTTTTACCATCAAAATAAACACAATTAATCATTTCTTTAATAGTCGTGCACAAACCTTAAACAACTATAATTTAGAGATGGAGGGAGTATTTTTTATTGATTGATTATTATTAGGTCATGTTAACTTGTGCCCTAAGGGCACATGTTAATGAACCAAAAAAAAAAACTTTGCATTGGAAAACACAATATTTTTATTTTTTAGAAGTTGAATGCATGACTTTTGATACATATATTTCTATAAAAAAGGTCTTTTAACATTTAACCTTAAGGGCACAAGTTAACATTTGTCATTATTTATTAGGATGACACTTCAGTGACTTTGTGTTAGGTGACTTTGGTGATTTTAGTGTATTTTAGATGAAAGAGATTGATGATTGAATTATTAAAAGAAATTATTTTGATGAGAGTAAATTATTAGTTAGGAGAGAGATAGAGACAAAACACCCAAATGCACCAAAACCAAAGACACCAAAGTGCTACCTTATTTATTACTCCATCCTTCTCATAATATTTGTCTTTTTACTATTTTTTTCTTTTCCTCAAAATAATTGTCACTTTAGAATACCAATGCAACATTTATTATCATACTTATTTCTAATATGAATAGCATTGTTAACAATTTGTGCCAACCCTAATTCCTCTTATTTTGGCGCCTTGTTGTTGCATTTTGTTTGGAAGCGCTTTGCCCTCCTTTTTTTTGTTCACGTCATTATTGCAATCACACACAAGACAATGATACAACTTCTACTATCTATGCCTTTCTGATTAGTTTCAAAACAAGGATTAAATGTCGGTTATTGTGTTACACACACTCTCAACTATTGGTTTTCCAAACGTTATTGAATGCCTTACAGGTTTCCAATGTTTTGTGGTTTCATATCAAATGTTTCTTCCTTCTATATATTCAAGCTTTCAAGTATGGAGTGTACGTATTGTTATGGCTCACCACCATAACATTCAAGCCATGCTTTCCTACCACATGTTAATCGGTGAATACTCATACTCTTAGTTTTTATTTTTCTGTTTATGTCAACCTTTGATATTTCATCTTTTACGCTTTTATAATTGTATTGAGTTTCCTTTCATTTCGACTTTTAATCATTTGATGTTTTCTCCAGCACCTTTGATCCCCCAACCCAACTACTGATATGGAGAGGAGGATCAATGAGCTTTGTATGAAATATCGGACACACATGGTTGATATGGATGTGGAATACGTGAGTGGTCTACTTAGTATATTTGTGCAGTTTATATATTTATGTAGTTTATACGTGAGTGGAATACGTGAATGCGTAGGTTATTGCTGCTTATTTGGTTACAATCATTTTACGGTGCTGCTATCCTAATTTGACGTTTATTTTTATTTTTTTTGCAACATTTGTTTGTATGACAGGGTGCTGTTATGCTTCCAAACTCATGTATATTATCATGCTTTTGTTATTTACACTTGAGTCACACAATCAGGTAGTTTTATGGGTGTAAATTATGTTACTTATCATTATCCACATATGGATTTAGAAAACAAAGAAGTCGTTCCATAGTGGCAATAATTGTTATTTAATTGCACAGGGAACTGGTAGTTGCGAGTATCCAACTGATCTGGATGTTTTTGTTGGGAAACAAATGTTGTTTAAGGTGGAATTCACGGATGGGAACTTAAAGCATAATTGGCGCAACTATGCTGTCAAGAGAAGCTCTGATGACGCGAATCTTATCACTCAATTTGTGACTGTCGACAAAATTAAGGTAGTTGTATAAGATTTTGTTCGGAGTCTGTACATTTGTATAGTGAATTTTTCAAAATGTTTTTTAAATTATTAATTATGCTGACAAGATTTGCAACGAGGACAATGAAGCTGATTACATCAATCCTGAGATGTTGGTTATGGCAATTGAAGCACCACTTGATGTATGTTGTCATCGATCCACAAGTATATGTTACGTTTTCAATGAGGTTTACTTTAGTTTTTAATTGGTTTTAATTAATCTGTATACGTCATTTGTAGAAGCCATTACTTTAGTGGTGATTCCACTAAAACTGAGAGCAAATCAAAGGAGGATGAAAATACACCTAGTACCAATTTGTTGGGAAAAGATTAGCTGGCAGCGTGGGTTCGAACGTGGAAGAAACTGAAGTTAGTGAAAGATCGATCAACAAACCTGTCAAAGTTCATTGCGTCCAAGTTGAGAAGGATTAGTCAAACCAGTAATATCATTGTTTTAATGTTGAGTTTTGTGAGCGTTGATCCACATCGTCTAAGGATTGTTTTGTTCTGATTTTTTGTTTTTTTTTTTTGTTGTTTCTGTATTATGGATTGATCCATGTTGTTTTGTTTAGTTCCTTTGGATGTACCATGTTTGAGCTTTTATATTAATGGAACTATGTTTTCTACTTTTTTTTCTTTTTCACATATGATACTTAAACATTTATGTCGGTATGTGGGTGGCATTTAGCATGGGTCAGTGGAGTTTTTTCCCACCATGGGAAAGTGAATTATGTCCATTAGATTAAATGAGAAGCACATTCTTATCCTACTCTCTCAACACTAGATTATTTCTTCTACACTCTCTCTTTCATGTTCCCACACACCCACACCACCACCGCTTCACATATTCAGCCACCACCTGACCACTACCGCACCACCACATACCACCATGGTTGTTGCCGGAAAATTCAAAGTTCCAAGTTTTATATGGGTGTTGTTTCGAAAATAACAAGTTGAATTGTCTTTGTTTCAATATCATTTAGTTTCACAAATTTCTTTAAATAAACAATGATATTGGTATTCTAAAAAACAATAAAAGATGAAAATTTTATATGATGAAGGAAGTTACAGTGAAAAGGAGGTAGGTGACCACGGATAGGAATAAAAGGAATGATTAAATGAGTGGAGTTTGTTGCAATGAGATGAGAAAGTGATGGAGAAGACATTGGGTTTGTAACCCACGGTGCTGCTACACTTGTGTATGAATTTCAATTCCTTCAACAATATCAAAATAAAAATCAATTAGAATGGAAAATGGTATATAACAATGTAACATAGTAGTAGTAATGGCAAGAATTTTTTTTCGTTGAATCAAAATTTTTTTTCATTGTTTTTTATTTTTATTTTTCTTGTTTCCATTGTGCTTGACTGTGAATCGGAATACCTAGATCTTGTTGTTAATAGCAGGAATTGAATGTCTAGGGAGGGAAGAGGAGCAACTTAATGGGTTTTTATGCCATGGATTGATTGTTGTTAAATGGGTTAAGTCAAGTTGCCGGAAGTGGTGAGAGAGACATGAAGAAGAGTGAAAAAAATCTCGTGGTGAGTGTCTATGATAACATCATGGTCAATATTTGATCTAATGGTAAAAAACAAAACTTTTCCATGATGAAAAACAACTTCTATTTCCCATATTAAACCCCACCCAGTATGTGTACATACCTTCAATATTTATGTTGTTATCACATTAGTTAAGCATATCAATTAATATAAGCGAATAAAGCAGCATGACTGTTATACAATTTTAGAATTCCCTTCATCAACTAAAATTAGCATGATAAAATTATAAACGTGTCCCAAAAAAATTAGAAACGTGTCCCAATGAAGGTAAATACTTACATATGATATATAGATGCGGTGTATATATGGTTTTTATCTATGCATATATGATATGCGGTGTATAGATGTGGTGTATATATGATATTTGGGTCGTCGAATAATGGTACTTATAATCAAAATTGGCTAGTTTCAATTATAGTGTGACTGTGAATCAATGCATTACATTAATGTCATAATATAGTTGTATAATTACTCCATCCGGTCTTATTTATAAAAAGGGTCATGTTAACTTGTGCCTTAAAGGCACAAGTTAAGGAGCATAAATGGAAATTAAAAATAAATTTTTTCTTGAAAGTATAACTTGTGCAACTTTTAAAACATTGAATGCGCAAGTTCCAAGAAAAACCTCTACATTTGATTTCTTAACTTATGTCTTAAGGACACAAGTTAACATTTCCCTTATAAAAAACATTTGACATTTTTGATTAATTGCATAAATGATGTATTTACATTAATAAGAGGAGAGAATGGCTAGAACTCATTAAAATGCCTTTAATGATGTCACCCAGTTCTCAACGCATTATTTGATTATCAATGCTTAGTTTGTACTTAACTTTCTCTGACATCTACGAATATTATATGTCATATTATATTTTCTTTTATTACACAATATATATGACTCGTGTGACAACACGAGTAGGAGATCTAGTTTTTTTCAATTATTATACTCTTATTTATTGAATTTCATCAAACTTAACTACTCTACTAACTACAATTAATAAGTGTGTTTTAGTAAATGATACTAATTTTATCATTGAAATCAACACAATTAATCATTTTATTAATAATCGTATATAAACCTTAAACTATTGTTATATATAGACGACGAGAGTATTTATGTAGGGTTTGTTGTCGTTATCCAGGAAAGGCGTGAGTTGAGTTTTGGAAAGTAGGGGTGCAATAGTCATTCCCTACCTCTATAAGAACCAACAAAGAAATTGTAGAATGATTGGTCCTTCAAAAGTCACACGGTGGATCTGTAACTCACACAAAAAAAACATATGGAGAGAGAGAGAGAGAGAGAGTGCCGATGCATACACTTTCCGCAACGGTGACTCCATTGATTCCTGGTTCACATCAAAATACTCACATATATTATTCTACACATAACTCTATTTTCTTCATTCATCGGTTTCTTTGTTTTCTTTTTATTTGAATTTATTTCTTAGGCTCAGATTATATTTGTGGATTTGGATATTTATGTTTCAGATCTACGTTTCTCACTTCATGAGATCTATAAATTGAATTGAAATTGTTGTTATTGATGGTGTAGAATAGTATAGAATAGAATAGAGATAAGGCGAAGTTCGTCGCTGGATGCAGCGGTTCATCGATCTGTTCCTGAATTTTGTTTGTCTCGCAAAACAAACATGAATCGGTCGATAAACCTCTGCATCCAGCGCTCACTTTTCCCTCTCTTCGTTATCTTTTATTTTTCGTTTATTTTTATGTTTTTTGTTTTGATTCGTTTTTAGCTTGTTAATTAAACCTAATTGCTTTTGGTTGTTGTAGTTTTATCTGTTGTTGAATATATAAACAACACAAGATTTTACTATTGATGTCACGCATGTTGCTGATTTTCTGATTAGTTCTCTTGATGCTGTTGTTTTGATGGAGAACATTGTTGAATCTAATATTTTTCTGAAGAGAAGCTTTTTTTTGTTGGATCTAATATTATTTTTATATAATCTTCGTTAAATTGAATGAAATTTTTTGTGATCTCATCAAATCTGGTCTCAAATATTATTTGACGTATTTGGGTTCAAATTTTTAACCAAATTCATCAACTTTGTTTGACTTGTTTTTTTTCCTCTCTCTTGCTATTTAGCTACGTGGTTTTCTTTTTTCTTTTTCTGTGTTCTTTCATTGTATGGGTTTTGGTTTTAAGTTTATCCACTTCAAACAAAGACTTGGGGAGTGGGGGATATTGAAGTGTACTTTCTGGGTGAGGTTGTTATTCCTTAATGGCCGTGTTTCTTTTTTCTGATTTACTAACTAATTTCCCCCAAATTGGCATTAAATCTTTACGTCTGTGTTGATTAATATTGATAGAGATATCCTTACTTGTTGGTACGGTTTTTTCATTTTATATTGTTACTTCTTGGTACAGTTTTTTCATTTTGTTTAATAATATTATGGTTGGGGATTCTGACCCTTTAAGCAAGTGGTTAGAGTTAGAGATTCATCCCCTGACTTTTGTGTAGAGTAAAAATCTAAAGGAAATTAGTCATTGTTATATGGCGACGAATACTCTGTACTTATGTATATTATTGGCGTTATAAAAAATTATTATTATGGTGTTTATTGATCATCTTGTTTGCAAGATGAAAGGGTTGATTTTTATGTATTCTTGAGTGGTGTTTAGGGCATAGTTAAATTGTTTTGTAGTGTTTATGGCATCATCAATTAAGGTGATAAACTTTTTTATTCCGAAATAGCTAATTGTTGTGACTGTGACTGTTCACTCTATGTATACTTGTGTTGGTTTTGTTGAAGATACTTAAAATGGTTGTGGTTGTGCAGTTTCCTTTTTATATTCTGATTCCCCAAATACTAGTTTTCATCTGTTATGCAACAAAACGGAAAAATGTCCACGTTCATTTTGGAAATTCTACTGTTTTCATTATTAAGGAGTGGAGCTTTTTGTAGAAACTTTAGGGATCTCATTACTCGTAACATGTCATTTTCTTCCACCATATATGGTTTAAAAGGTCTCTATTTGTTTGTTTGTTTTAACTAATAAGGTATCTCTGCATTGGAATATAGGTTTCCAAATTGTAGGCAACAAGTACAGTGTAAAGCTAGTTAAAGGTACTGTTTATAGGTCAATAAAGTTACTCTTAAAAGGGTGTGTCCAGCTTGCAAGAGAATTTATGGGCGATGGTTACTCTTAAAGGAATGGTATCAAATTCATGTGCATGTGTTGAATATGAATTGAATGAAAGCAGAATTCAGTTTGGGGTATCATGTGGAGCATAAATATTGATTCTAGTACTGGTGTGTACATATGGAGTAATTATGAGTAACACCGTTGTGAATCGTCATCTATCCAAGGATATTCTATTATCTTGTTCCCCCCCCTTTTTTTTTACATATTATTTTCTATTGCTGTGTCACATTCTATATTCACTTTTTTCCAGTAGTTATCTGAGTAGTGTTATGTGTTTATACCTTTGGTCAAACGCAAAATTTTTTTAATTTTTTTTCCTACGGGGAGTAGAATTATAATAAAGCTGGGAAATTTTGACATAGTTCATCTGGAAGTTGTTTGGATTTATGGATAGATATTAAATGAATTTAAGTAATAGAGATATCTTTTATTTTCATATCATATTTGTTTTGTTGGCAATAAAGTAATAGAAAATGTACGGGACTAAATGCATTTTTGTTCCTCTAATTTCAAATTTTATAAGTTTTGATCCCCTATTATTATAAATCAACTTTTTTGATCCCCTATAGGTTTTAGTATGAGAAAGGGGAGTTGTTTCCCATCATGGGAAAGTAAATCTTAACCATTAGATTAATGAGGGACATTGGTTTTATCATAGTCTCTCTACGCTTTATTTTTTTCCCTTTGTCTTCAACCTTTCAATCATCAACAAACACCAATAAACCACCAACACCAATTTTGGTATTAACTCTTCATTGTAATTGCTTGAAATTACCACAACAACCATTTTTGTTCTAATGGAATCAACAAGAACACTCCTTTACTAGAACAAAAGTAATTACCACCACCATATAACTCTCTTTCACGAGCCACTCACCCACCACCAGCAGCAGTGTATATGACATATATAAGACAAACCTTGGTTGGCTACCATTCCTACAAATTAATCACACAAATCTTCACAAACTGCTCTAAATATTTTTCCTTCCTTCATTTTTTTACTTCAATTTTCTATGCTAAATGGGCCATTATTTTTTCCGTAAATTAAAAGTTGGTTTTCGTTTGTGTTTATGAATAAATTCACAATTTGCAATTTGCATGTTCTTTACCAAATTGTACCTTGGATTAATTTAAGAAGGACCGGGAGTGATTATTGTCTAACAATATCAAAGAAAAATTGAGTTTTTTTACAAAAATAAATCTTTTATTGTCATTTTTATTTCCATTTGAAAAAGAAAGAATGAAAGGGATGGGCTTCATTGTGATCGATACTGGTGGCAGTGGGTCAAGTTCAGTGTTATGGAGGTTGAAGACAATGTGAAAAAATATAGTGGAGGCAGACTATGATAAAATTGGTGTTCCTATTTAATCTAATGGTGTAAACCCAACTTTCCCATGGTGGGAAAAAACTAGCCTTTCCCATGCTAAATGTCACCTCACGAATCGTATTGGCTAAAGCATTCACATAAAAGTTGGATTCATGATAAGAATGAAACACGCTAACTTCACAATCCATATCCAACATGAATCCAACTACTACGGGTTAGTTCAATTAGAAAAGATATCTATTGCCCATAGAAAAAGAGAGTCTAGTCGGTACAAGTGTCAATATACAACTGAAATGCCTCAGAGATATTGATACCGCTTTTCATGTAAGACTAACCTACTGTTCACATCCCCCCAAGAACTCAATACAATCTTCTACTTTATAATTCTATCACGGCACAAGCTCATGGCAAAAACTAAATGTATTTTGCCCTAGGTCGTAAATAGGATAGAAGCTTGACTTTATCCAATAAAGGATGAATAAAGTCTTTCTTTTGGCAAAAGCTCATATTATTTCGTTCTTTCCATATTACCCAAACACAAGAAAACCAACATAATAGATCGTTAAGCGTTTGAACTGTCTGTTAAATAGCCAAACTGAATAAAATTGTCCAAAATACTTAAAGGATCAACCAAAGAGAAACCAATCCAATGACAAACATGTTACTAAATGCCGCTGAAGAATTTACAATCCAAAAACAAATGATTAACCGATTTTTTTAGCAAAATCAAGGAATAGCTAGGGCACACAACTATTATTTATAACTATAATTTAGTCAATTACTTTAGTAGATAATCAAAAACGAAGCATGAGTGAAAAATTGGTCAAGGGGTTATTTTGTATTTATTCATAGGTTTAATACAAACAAGGCAGTGCCCTAGCTATTTGGATTTTTTCTATTTCTTTTTCACAAAATTGAACCAATTTACAACGACGATGACTTATTTCATTGTGCTAGGGTTTCCCATGGCAAACACACCTATGTGTGCTTGGACCTACTTAGAATCGTCTCAAACTTCTTCTAAAGCCTCCTTCGTATAAACCGCAATGGCGAACGTTTTCCCAAGTCCTTAACTAACAATGTCCTCAATGTCCCTCTTTCACAACTCCCCATAGCATTTGTTATCAAAATCATGTACAGATAATTTATGTATTTGTTGCTTTTGAATTAGAAAGGCTCACATAGCCACAAAAATCATAAACACTAATCTATTTCATTCATAAACACTAATCTTTCATACAATAAACAAAATTCAAAGCATGTTCCATACATAAGAGTTCCCAATGAACTTAAAAAATTACAATATGCACTATGCCATAATAAATAATGTAGAATAGGGCACGGATAACACTAATTCCTAACACTGCCCGTTTTGTGTATGAAACTAATCTATCTGCATTCTGAATTACTTCCTTGTTTTGTCTTACAATCACTTCAATTATGCTCAACCAACCGATCAAGACGAAGACAGCAGCGTTTCACGAAACAAAAGTCACTTCCATCACCGATGTTGCACTTGCTAGCAGCAGTATATATAAGACTGAATATATGCTTCTGTTAACCGGGTGGTCTATTACAACCGTAAGTAGGGCAAATTGAAACATAAAAGCATAACCAATTAGAAGGACCGAGATGATTGTGTTATGTATTGCCATAGCTTGAGCAGCAGCAATTGATGATATCTTTAGTGCCATAAAGAGAAAATGTAGCAAGCATAAACATATTGAATACTTGGCTACTTCCTTCAACCTTTGTTTGTCCATATCTGTGTACCTATACATATTTACAAATATACAAATGTTAATGAGATTAGACTACATAAATATATGTTGATTTATGAGTTTTATTTGAGTACCTGTATCTAGGGTTAATATCATCAGTGGATCCTGGTTCTTCCATCGCAATCTCAATGACGTGATCTGCCATTTTTTTTACTATCAAAATAACAATGAAATACGTTATTATATAATATATATACCCTTTATGAATTGCAAAAAATTAATTTATTAAAGAGATGAAGTAATTTGGAGATTTTTTTTTAGGTACATACCTTGGATTAATTTGACGAGAGGATTTGGATTATTCTTCACTCACAATCACTAGTGCTTCTTTCGTTTTTTATGGAAAAAAAGAATATAGATTGTTTTTGACGCATCGATGAATATATATAGGTTAAGGTCTTAAATAGATGTGTGCATGCCCTAACTGTTCCTTGTTTTTCGAAATTTATTTTGAAATTTTAATGATATCGCAGCCACTCAAATTCTTAATATGCGTGCATTACATCCAACGGCTCTTAAACTTCCATGTCACCAATCCTAGTGAAATCAATTCCAATTAAACAAACCAAGTACTTACCTTCTTCATAAAGAAACAAACAACCAAGTAACTACCACTCAAATTCTTAATATGTGTCGCGAGCAATTGAGCATCCAGCCATCAACTAAGGACCGTGACAACACCCTCAAATTAATCCAACCTCCTACGTTTTTCGGTCGGCTTCGATTACCATTGGACTCACTTTACCCGACAAAATCCGGCATATGACATTTATTAAAACCAAAAAAGACGCACTCCTAAAACACAAGCACTCGAAAAAAAGTCCATCTATATGCGTGTGGTACCTTTGGGTTAGGCGATTTTGATCGATCTATGAAGTTTGTGGATCATCTCAATCTAGAATTTGATGAGACAACCAATATGATAACTAGTCCTAAAAAAATGATAACTTCATTTGAAACTTATCTTATCTTGTATATTTCATTCTTACTTGAAAATGAGTTGAAGTAGCATGATAACAGAGTAATTACTAATTTATCCTATAAAATATAATTTAAATTAATAAAATGAACTCTAATAAATAAAATATAAATAAAAAATAATTTGATATCAAATAAAAAATTAACAATTGATTTTTAAATGGTATGTATGATTTTGTCACAAGGGTAGTTGTGTAATTTAAATAATAAAAAAATTAGAAACCGATTAGATTAAAATACTTAAAAGTAGTCTCCGTGAGTTCATCTCAATTGGCATGAACATTGTATATTATATGCAGGGGTTGGATTCAAGCACTGCTCATCCCACTTATTCACCTTATAAAAGTGAATTCATAACCACTCAGTTGCATGACAAAAAAATAGTTTTTAAAAGTAAAATAATTGTTTTTGGCTGGATAAATTCTTTAATTTATAACATACTACATAAGTACTTGAAATATATTTTAATTTATCATATGTCCCTTAATTAACATAATACTTTGTTCCCTAAGCCACACCCTCACCTTTGAAATATATGTAATATCCGTTTTCTAGGGCTGGGTGTATTTTTTGTGTTTCATTTTGGGGCATGGTCCTACCTTAGATGTGTAATTCTTGTTTCCTTTTAATGTCATTTTCGTTTTCTGTACTTCCTCGACTGATCAGTGATTGTCATCCTTTAAAATTTGAGATCTTATTGGTCATGCTAGCTATAACCTCATGCTCTTATAGGCTATAAATCAGAATCTTGTCTTTGTGTTATCTTTAGTTTTATGTGTCATTAGACTTACCCTTCTAAAAATATACATTTGATTTGAATTTGAGTTCATTCAACTTTTATACCTATATATTAATAGAATATTAAAAAATAGGTTTTTTTTTAATCATTAACTTATATTACTTTATTTATAATTTTAACCTAACTTACTCAATTATCTAAATTTTATAATATCTATGTCTTTATATAAATGGGATGGATGTAAAAAAAACAGATAATGAATAATGTAAAAGCCCGCACTATGGATACGTATACGAGTGACTATCTACAAAATTAAGCGGGTTTGAATACAACAGACGAAGACCGACGACTAGTCCATTTAATTTACTATTTTAGATAGAACATGTTGAAATTTTGAACTTTTTCATTCAAGTTGACTCGTTGCGTGTAACATGCTAAGAAAATGAGATGTCACTACCACTTTAAAATATTTTTTTAGTAATTTTGGATTCACTTCAACATATTTAATTTTATTTTTGTATTTCTCTAGCCCCTGCCGACCTTAGAACTGATGTCATCTTGAAGGATTTTAAGTTTTTTTTCCTTGTTTTTGGTGGGCTTAACCCCTTTATTTCAAACAAAAAAATAATTAAAAGATATATTGTTTCTTTGAAGGGAAAAGATATTGTTTCATATACTGAGATCTATAGATTAGGGAATATTAAGTTTTGGTGTGTTTTTTTCCTTTCAATTTTACACTTCATTTCAATTCTTTTATTTACAACTTTATTATTCTTTTACTTAATCAAATAATAGAGTTTAATTCTAGTTTAAAAGTTACAATTTGAATCTCCTTAAAAAAATGTTACAATTTGTATCAAATAAAATTTGATATAATCCAAATTTCAATTTTAAATCAAACTAAATTCAATCATTAAGTCAATTTTTCAAATAAAAATTTAAACTAATTATCATTCAAATTTATTTCCGTGAAAGCCGTCGACTATATTCTTCTCTTAGAAAAGCGAACCGATGGACACAATTCCATTTGGAGTCTAATATAAGAAAATGTTGATATATTAATGAATAAACTATAAACTTAGCCACTAAACTATAACCCATCTTTAATTTAGTCTATAGACTATTAAAAAAGATAAATGGACTTTATTTTTATTGAAAATGATAAATAGTTTTTAAAGTATATAAAACTGGTCGATTTTTTCTTTGGCATTAAGATGTTAGAGAATAAATTGAAATATACTTTTATATGTATTTTAACGACTAAATTAACAAATTTCATATATTGGAATACTTATTATACATTATTTGTTTTTAAAGAAGGAATACTCACTATACATGCTTACAATTTCTTTGGTTCACGAATATAAGAGATGTGTCATTGTAGTATTTGAAGTATTGAAATTACAAACATCCACTTATGTAGTTAGTTTTTTTTTTTTTAAACTCAGTATTCGATCCAAAGACAAACTAACCTAGAGGTCTAATCTCATCGTCCATTAGTGGAGGCCATTTAAAGTTAGAGAAAGACACTACATCGACTTTTAGTAGAAGGTCGTGTTTTGTAACTTTGTTAGTCCTAAAATATATGTTTTTGTTAGTTAGTTCAATCCAAAAAATTACAAACAAAGAGACACTTGATAAAATCTTTGCAACTTTGATACATTAAGAGATTACAAAGACAATTCTTCCCAAAGTTCGATTTTAATATTTTCTGAACAAATTTTTTTTAGGGATAACCATCAGAGTTTGTAAGACCTAACTTACCGACAATATCAATATTATTGGATTGGACATATTCATCCAAATTTGAACAAGATCCATTGATATCCATATTACTAGACTATACACTTTCATTTAAAATTCGAACGAGATCTCGTAGTTGTGCATTAGTTTCATGTGTTTTACCTTAGCCGACGACATTGATATTATTGTTAGATTAAACACATTCATCGGAATTCAAACACAACACTTAACAATTGCATATGTGAATTTCAAATGGTTCGTCTAGAACCAAGATGTTTACCAAATAAGAGATTATAATGATAATTCTTCCCAAAGTTTGATTCTAATGTTTACCCATCAAAGTTTGTAAGACCTAACTTACTGACAATATCAGTATCATTAGATTGGACACATTCATCTGAATTCGAACAAGATTTGACGATATCCATATTACTAGATTGTACATGTTCATCTAAAATTTAAACGAGGTCTCGCAGTTGTGCACGAGTTTCAAGTGTTTGTGTTAGTTGACGACACTAATATTGTTACATCAGACACATTCATCCGGATTCAAACACGACACTTGGTATTTGTATATGTACGTTTTAGATGGTTCGTTTAGGATCAAGATGTTTACCCAACCAAACAAAAACACTAATTATAATGACAATTCTTCCCAAAGTTTGATTTTAACGTATCAACAATTTTTTTGAGTGATACCCAACAAAGTTTGTAAGACCTAACTTGCTGACAATTAGTATTATTAGATTGAACACTTTCACTCGAATTCGATTAAGATTTGATGATATCCATATTATTTGATTATACACTTTCATCTAAAATTTAAAGGAGATCATCTCGCAATTTTGCATGAGTTTCATGGGTTTACCTTAGCTAACGACACTAATATTATTAGATTAGACATGTTCATCTAAGTTCAAACACGACACATAATAGTTGTATATGTGAATTTCAAATGGTTTGTCTAGGATCAAGATGTTTACCCAATAAAAAATTATAACGACAATCCTTCCCGAAGTTTGATTTTAATGTTTACCCAACATTTTTTTTAGGGATACCCAACAAAGTTTTCAAGACCTAATGTACCAACAATATAAGTATTATTATTTTGGACACATTCATCTGAATTCAAACTAGATTTGACGATATCCATATTATTAGATTATACACATTCATCTAAAATTCGAAGTATATCTTACAATTCTGCATGAGTTTCATGTGTTTACCTTAACCGACGACACTATTATTAGATTTAACATATTCATCCGAGTTCAAACACGACCCTTGACAATTCTATTTGTGAATTTCATACGATTCATCTAGGACCAAGATGTTTAGCCCAACCAAACAAAAACATTAAGAGATTACACCGTCGATTCTTTCCAAAGCTTGATTTTAATGTTTACCCAACAAAGTTCTTTTTTTAGGGATACCCAACAAAGTTTGTAAGACCTAACATATTGACAATATCAATATTATTAGATTGGGCACATTCATCCGTATTCGAACAAGATTCAACAATATCCATATTACTAGATTATACACATCCATCTAAAATTCGATCGAAATCTCACAATTGTCTATAAGTTTCAACAATTTACTTTAGCCGACGAGACAAATATTATTAGATTAAACACGTTCATCTGAATTCAAACATGAGACACAACCATTATATATGTAAATTTCGGATGTTTTGTCTATGATCAAGATGTCTACCCAATAAGATATTATAATTACAATTCTTTCTAAAGCTTGATTTTGATGTTTACCCAACATGTTTTTTAGGGATACTTAACAAAGTTTATTAGACCCAACTTATCGACAATATAAGTATTATTAAATTGAACACATTCATCCAAATTCAAACAAGATCCGACAATATCAATATTAATAGACTATACACTTTCATCTAAAATTCGAACATGATCTCACAATAATGCATAAGCTTCATGTGTTTACCTTAACCGACAACACTAATATTATTAGATTAGACATATTCATCTGAGTTCAAACAGGACACACGACAGTTGTATATGTGAAATTCAACAAACTATTTGTCTTAGACAAAAATGTTTACCCAACAAAACAAAAACATAAGCTAAGGTAAAGGCTAAGGTTCTTGTTCCTCTTTATAACACAATAACGATTTCATCGTTACTCTGTTGTTGTTGTTCTTCTTCTTTTCTTCCTTCCATGGCAGCATCAACAATTTCATCTCAACCCTTCATCCTCTCACGCATCACCAACAACCCTTCTCTCCACCACCCTCTCCCCTCTCTCTTCTTCCTCCGCCGTCCCCCCCACCGTCGACCCTTTCTCTTCACCACATCCTGCCACCACGTCGACGGAGACGACGTTGTTTCGACGCGTAAATCAACGTTCAACCGTGGCTTCACAGTGATATCTAAAATGCTTCGACGTATAAAACCTCTCGATAACTCCGTTATCTCTAAAGGTGTCTCTGAAGCTTCTAAAGATTCTATGAAACAAACTATTTCTACTATGCTTGGTTTGTTACCTTCTGATCATTTTGATGTTACTGTTAGTTTTGAGATTCAACCTCTTCATCGGTTACTTGTTTCTTCTATCATCACTGGGTAATTTTCTCACCTACCTCAATTTTCTATAATTTTGTTTATTTTAATATATAGTTTTATTTCAATCATGTGTGTTTGGTTCTATGATTATAAAAATTGAATTTTGAGCTCTTTTGCACTGACCTTTCTGATAGAAATGTGTCCGGTGTCCAGGTGTCCAACACTGACACTAATGATTACATTCAATTATGTGATTTTGTCAAATTATTATATGTGTAAGTGTAAGTGTCTGTGCTTTAAAGATTTTGAATGAATTATACTGTCAGCACATTACTATCAATTATGTGTGTGTTTGGTTCTGTAGTACCGAAATGACACTTCTGATAGAAGGTGTGTTGTCATCTGACACGACACAGACACTAATGATTACATTCAATTATGTCATTTTTCCATATTATTATTGGTATAAGTGTAATTGTCTATGCTTCATAGATTTTGAATGAATTATACTGTCAGCACATCATTATCAATTATGTGTGTGTTTAGTTCTGTAGTACCGAAAGGACATTTCTGGCAAAAGGCTTGTTGTCATCTGAGACTGACACGAGACAGACACTAATGATTACATTCAATTATGTGATTTTTGTTTGTCAAAGTATTATCGGTGTGGACGTGTTAGTAGTGTCGTATCCGGTGTTTGTGTCAGAGATTCATAGATTGAGTTTATATCGTCGACAAATTGCAATCATTCATATTTGTAACTTTTGAAGTATATATATGTTTTTTTATGATCTGACGAGGTATGATTCATTGACAGTGTACAAAATCAGTATAGTGACGGTGCATATAAATTAAATTTATATTATGAATATAGCATTATATTGGTGTGATTCAGGTAGTAAGGAAAGGAGCTTGAGTGCTATATGGTTAGGAGATATGGTTGCTGTTAATTGTGCTTTTGTATACTTGAAGGGGTTAGGTTTTTGTAGTTTAGTGCGCATGCCGGATGATATCTGGAGAAACCAAGATTCTCAATTTATAATCAAACTGGTGTGATTCAAGTGATAAGTAGTTTGAGTCCTATAGGAGTTTGAACACTTGGGAGAGGCGGAAGCTCTTAATTATGATTTTGATAGGAAAGAGAATAGTTTCTGCAGTTGAGTGTAGAAGATACTTGCAGAATTTGATTGGTGTAATTCACGTGGTAAGCAACTTAGCCCTATGTGATTAGGAGGTCGAACATTTGGAAGATGTGGTTTTTAATTATGCTCTGGATACTCGAAGAGATTACATTTAGCATTTGAGTTTGGAGGATATCTGCAGAAATCAAAACTCTCAATTTAGCACTCAAAACATTAGGGTCTCCTCTATTAATTTTTTTCATTGAGTTAGTCTCTTTCAAAGATATTATTAATTGGTTTCTGGTTTTCTGTACAAAGATGATGTTGGGTGTGAAATTGATAAATTTTGAATTGGTTGTTGCTGTTTTCGTTAGGTACACACTATGGAATGCAGAGTACAGGATGTCCTTGACGAGGAATCTGGAAATGTCACATGCGGATCAAGGGGCGGGTTGTGAAACGCCTTTGGAGAGTTTGGAGGTGAAGGGTGGTGAAGAGGAACATGGGGAAACTGAGAAGGTTGTTTCTGATTTGGGGTTAGCGAATTCGGAAACTTGCAGCAGCAATAGTGGCGCAGGAGTCTTTGGAGATTTGCCGCCTCAGGCTCTGAAATACATTCAGCAGTTGCAGTCTGAGTTGACAAACGTGAAGGAGGTAACTCTTCTTTTATTTTTACTGTTAAGCTCACATTTTCTGTTGCTATGGCTGTGAAGCAGTTACAGTTTTACACATATCTGTAATTTTTTTATTATTCCAAGGAGGTGCCTTGATTGAATTTTAAGTTCATGTATTAGGTGAATTGCTCTTTGAGCTTGTGAAATGTTTGTTTCTTATGTGTGCACCAAATAAATTGCAATATGAGCGAGTGAATACTATAATTTTGAACAAAGAGCATAGCTTAATGGGTGAATTGTTTGTGGAGCTTGTAAAATGTTCTCTTCTTATGTGTTTTTGCCAAGTATATTTGGTTTGATATGGTTATCGGCTCATTGCCACTGATAGTAATTTGAGCTTAATTCGACTGCTACAGAACTTGTTTGTTTGGATCAGTGTGATTGATTGTTGGCGACGGACCATGGTGGAAAGTAAAAAATCCTCCATTTTATGCTGTCAGAGCGCCACGGTGCCACCATCCTTCACAAATTGGCCACGGTGGTTGTCAATAAATCTTCCACCACAATCCGCTATGGCCGATATCTGACTTCGTTAGTTGGGTTGAAGGGATTTGTTGGGAAAGGAAGGGAGAGATAATTTTCATTTTCAAATTGAGAAAAATAAGCAAATGTATAGGAGAAAAATGAATAATCAATATAGGGAGGTTATTATTGTGAAAAAGATATTAGAAGTAATTGTGCATCTGTGGAAGAAACCTATAAAAGTTCCATTAAGAAGGGTGTTTGGAAGAGATTATTTAGACTTAACTTTTAACACAAACACTTGCGTAAGTTTTTGGAACTTTGGAAGATCTTGTAACAATAGCGTATAATACATCTATAAGTTGTTTTCAACTTATTTTCATAAGCTTCTCTAGATAGCTTATTGTCTTAAGCTGTTTTCAGCTTATTGTAGAGTTTTCTCTTATTCTCTCTTCCCGTTAGAATGGAAAGGTTGAATGCCACACTATTAACATGCTCAACAAATGTCCTAATGTTAAGGAGGCACCACTCTTGTGTAGTCTTAAGATTGACTCTATTTTCACCTATCTATGTTTGCATCTAAAGAAATGATTTTATTACTCATAGATCATTTAAAAGGCAAGCTCAAAGAGTCAAACATAATGTGAGAATGTTCATTTTGTTTCAGGAGCTGAATGCCCAGAAGCAGGAAATGATGCAATTAGAACATGACAGGGGAATTCGGAACAATTTGCTGGAATATCTTCGCTCTTTCGATCCTGATATGGTAATGCCTCACAAGTCACAACTTTTGTTTAATTTATATCAACTAAGTATTGTCAAATAGCGGCGTTGCTGCACTGTGGCTTAGTGGAATTTGAACAAATCGCTATTGCTCCACGTTACATTTTTTAGTACAATGTGTTGTCAAATAGCGATGTTATAGCTCTATGACATAATAGAATTTGAAGAAACCGCTATTTTTCTCGTTCCGTGGTTGACAACACTGCAAATCAAGTTGCAATTGAAAGTGGTGCCTTTTAAGTTAGCTTCTTTGTTAATCACACTGCATGTCTTGATAGGTGACTGAAATGTCTCGGCCGTCATCAGAGGAAGTGGAGGATATAATTCACCAACTTGTTCAAAACATTTTGAGAAGATTCCTTGTCGACGAAGCTAGCTCTAATTTTATGGAACAATCAGTAGAAGGAAACATAGACTATCAACCGGACGATGGTGATGAGTTTAGTGATAAAATAGCCACTTCTCGTGATTACCTAGCAAAGTTGCTTTTCTGGTTAGTAAATCTCATCGTCAATGCCCTTATAACAGATTTTGCTTGGTTCTGCATGACTCATGTCTGCAATAATTATTACAATAAGTTAAGAGTCTAGTCTCTGAAATTGTAAGAGCCAGTCGATGAAATTGACAAAATTCTAAAATGATCCATGAAATTGAAAATTCTTCTATCCGGAATGATATAAAGACCAAATGAACCGGCTCAAAAAGGATTAATGTAATTGCAAATTTTCAATTTCAGATATTATTTTAGAATTTTGTTAATTTTAAGGATCAAATTGCGATGCCTATAATTTCACGGACCAAATTGACGATTTACCGAGCTCTTTTCTATAGCATGTAAAGTCGTTTATTGTGTTTAATCATGTCAAAGTGTTCTTTCCATTGGCAGGTGTATGTTATTAGGTCATCATTTAAGAGGACTGGAAAACAGATTGCATTTGAGCTGTGTTGTTGGACTTTTATAGAGAATAATAATGGTGGAAGCCTTGTATATTCTTCCTCTTTTTCTCATCAACATCCCAAATCCCCATTTTTCCCCTCCTTGTATAACACCAGTTATAAGCCTTGTATGGTAAAAAAAAAACACCAGTTCAATGTAAAACTGGAAGTATGGGAATAATCAAAGTGCAATCCTTGCTTTTAGAACTTCTCTTGATTTATTGATTCATCATACCAAGCATTAAAGCATATCACATTTTAAGAATATGGTGTTGTATCATCTTTCATGTATTTTCTTGGAAAAGATAATTTGGTTACGGAAAAAGAATCTTACATTTAACGATGTTATTAAATAGTGGCTAGAGTGCCGATACAGTGCTATAACGTAGTGGAATTTGAACAAATCACTATTGTTTCAACAAAATGTTGTCAAATAGTGGCGTCATAACACTTTTGCATAGAAAGCACTTCATTGATCCAAGACTGGATGTAAATAATGCATCATTCTCATTCTACTTAGGATGCTTGCATCATTTTAAGAATTATACGCGAATAAGGACTCCATTGTGCAAAGGTGAGGCGTAAGTCTTGTCCATTCAAATGTGACAATTGTGCATGTTTGGAATCGTGGTGGCTTGACAAAATCATAGACACTACAATTTTGCTGAAATTCTAATGTGTTTTTGCAAAATCACGACTTACTGTGATTCTACAAAATTCAACATGATTCATATCATGATTAAATAAAATTAATCTTAACCATTAGCCTATCAAAATTAGTTCTCATGAGTCAAATTGGAGGATTGTGATTTAAATCTAACTCACACTGCAAACTCTCTCATCAACAAAATGAACATTTTCATAACATATGATGACACAATAACATATTTCACAAATTTGATTGTAGTGGTAACATAATTTAAGAAGGAATATTTCAATATGATAAAATGAAATACTGTAATTGATTGGGCATCCAAACATGTGAATTGTATCAACAAAATCTTTTGGTTGTTCTATACACTCAAATAAAAGAATTTGATCACTTACAAATGAATCAAAAATTAACAAATATAAATTAAATGAATTTTTCCTAAATCAATGAATGTCCATATCCCACATGAGGCATATAAAGATCATAAGGTTTCCACAAAAAATCAACAGAACAAGGTCTCATTGCATCAAGTCTTCTCCATGGTTTCCCTTTACCACTCCAATGCAACAAACTAACTGGACCAGGATGCAAACTTCTACAACTATCAACAACATTATCACCACCAAGACCATGTTGATTCCATCTATGTTCAATAGCTTCAATATCACCACCAAAAACCATCAAAAATGGAGGTAATGATCCAAGCTTATAAACCCTTCTCTCCCTTTGAATTTCCATCCATTTCTCAATCTTCTTTGTGTATTCACCTTCTCTCCATTTCATCAAATCCATTACCATCACACCAGTGTTGAAATAACATGGCCTATTTTTTCTTCCTTTAAACACCTCAGAAAATTCATAACTTGACCAAAACTCATAGCTAAAATATCTTGTGAAATTTGCATGACAATATTCCGGTGCACCAATGACCTTCGAACCGGTCAACGAAACCTTCCATAAATCTTGAATATCATCAACAACTATAACATCAGAATCTAAATAGATAACTCTTTCAACACATTCTTCAAGTAAATCAGCAAGATAACTTCTTGCATAATTCAAAGGATTCTCAAGTGCTTGTCTTATTGAAGGAGATATAAGATTCTCAACTAAACTTTCACTAAAAACATAAACTTTGAATTTCAATGAAGGAAATGAACTATGAACAATCCTAGTAAATTCATCTTTATTCTCTAATCTTGAATCTGATGCAATGAAATGAAAAAACAAATTCTTAGGACATGAAGTGTGTTTGAGAACAGAATGAATTGCAGCTATAGAGCCTCTCAAATAATCCCAATCAATAGTCATTGAAATATGAACAAGTGAAGGATCACATACATATTGATCAATATCAAATTTTCTATCAACTACTTTGCATTTTTGCATATTTCTATATTCTGGGGCCTCTTTGAATTGCATAAATGAATCAACTTTGACCTCAAATTCTTTGACATTGTTTGAAAGAGATCTAGTAGCATTTGCTTGAAAGAGAAGAAAAGAAGAAGAGAAAAAGATGAACAAAAAAAGAGTTGATTTAGAATGAAATAACATCACTATATACCTTAGACTAAAGAAGAAGATTGAAAGAACAAAAAAAAATTGTGAGAGGAAATTAAGGTTTGAGAAAATGGAAGATGAAAGAAAAGGGTTAAGGAAAGTGTATTTAAATGGAACAAAGATTAATGATACGCGTTTTGGAATGATGTCATTGTCACATGTGACTAAGTTAGAACATTCAACTGCTGTTGTTGGAAACTTGCCATTAGGAACCTTCTCATGTGTTTCTTTCTATCTATTGTTTTGGCCCCCGACCAAAATATAGAAATAGATTACGCTGTTTTGGATCTAGGCCGTCTGATTTAAATCAATGGTAGATATCATTTAAAATTAACTTTGTTACCGTATAATTTAGGGTCATGCTAACCGGTGCCTCCGGGGCACTGATTAAGCATACAAAAAAAGGAATTTATTACCATAAAAGGAAACTTTGTTGACTTATTTATGGATTAATTACACAGTTTTCAATGCAATAATTACTATATAATTTCCCTTTTTAGTATCCTTAACCAGT